>Ga0247817_10000077_pt1 | contig 93059 bp, 65 predicted proteins | sample UWRJL212509R1_FD_178010 | JGI IMG/M metagenome (GOLD analysis project Ga0247817, IMG submission 178010) | Plant litter microbial communities from Arlington Agricultural Research Station in Wisconsin, United States - UWRJ-L212-509R-1 | ecosystem: Environmental > Terrestrial > Plant litter >... | reverse complement strand
TCTTTTAAAATTATAATTTTAAAATAAAAAAAAAAAAAAAAAAAAGGAAAAAAAAAATGAATTTATAATACCCTCCTAGAAAAACTAAAAAAAAAAGTTTTTTTTTGTTTTAGTACTTCGTACTTCGTACTTCGTATTGAAATCTTTAAAATTAAGTCAAGAAAGGTTTATTTAATTCTTAGGTCTTTTAGAAGTATGATCGCCCTCTGAAGAGGATGCATAACTTCTTTTAGCAATAGCAGAAGTAGAAGTAGAAGTAGAAGTAGAAGTAGGATTAGAAACTAGATTAAAATTTATACTCTTGAAATTAAATAGATTTATTATGCCTTTACGAACCCCAGGGAACATATCATTATATATTATTAGCTTTATAGTACCCAAAAGCACGAGTACTGCTACTCTTTTAAGAGTTAAATGTTTAAACATTAAAGATATGTATTTTATAAATATATTACAGACATTACTACTCCTAAAATGGTGTAGGGAGCTAGCCTCAAATAAAACTCTACCGTTACCCCTCCATGGTGTAAGCGTAACCATGGGGGGTTTTTTCAATTAAAAAAGATTACTGTTTTTAGCTGAATTAAGGTCGGTTAAAGTATTTTCAACAAAACTAATGAAAGGAACAATTATTGCAAAATAACAAAAATACAATGCTGTACTTATTTGTCCTAATTCTATAAATGGAGATTCTACATGACAAGCTCCTAATTTCATTAAGATTAAGAAATTAGCTACAAAAATTCAGAATCCTAATTTACTTAAAGGTCTTAGGGTAATGATACGAACCCTTTCTACTACATTTAGATCCTATTTAAATAGACTGTTTTACTTTTTAATTGAGGAGCTTTAAAAGTGTTTTTATTTTTAATACGATATGTAATTGTAGGATGTGTTACACCAAAGAAGGAAGCACATTCATGGTACGACTCAAATGTTTGTATTATTGCACCACTTTCGGAATCAATCACTTTAACTCCGATCTTTGAACGATGGACTGGTACTATTGATTTATTATCCGAAATCACAAATTTTAGACCATCCTTTATAGAAAAATTAGATGGACCATTAATCAATTTCTTAGATTTTTCGATTAAAGAAGTTCTATCTAAGATATTAATATTCATTTCATTTGCATTGGAATTTTTTATAGTTCGTGAAGATAATCTATTGTTATTCATTTGGGATAGTAAAAGTTCTATTAATGTTTTACCATTTTCGGAGTAATGGTGACCGTTTTCTTTTAATAAAAAGATTAAAACTCAATCGTATAAATCATATCTTTTTTTACTTAATCACTGAAGTGATAATACTAAAGGAATAAAAGCATCCCTAAAATAAGCGCTATTAGATATTTTAATACGATATGCGAGGTTGTGATGTGATTCTATAGTTTTTAATGTGGTAACTTTAAATGCATTGTTATAAAGACCATTAGTTCCAGATAAATTTTGTAAGAAGTTCTGGATTTCTACCATTAAAGGTAAATTAAAACCAGCTTGGTTTATAGAGAAAAATAATTGATATTTATTTATTTTAGTTACCGTGAAGGAACCTTCCCCTTCAATAAAACCTAAAAACCAGTATTTTGTAATATGGATAGTCTTGGCTACAGGTAATTCAAAGTTAGTACGTGAATTATTCATATTATTCTTGATGTCAATGATTTTATTATTTACTTCTATCCTATCACTAACTTTATTTGAAATAAGTTCAAAACACCGTGTAAAATCACAAAAGTTCAACCATTTGGTACTTTGAAGGGGATACTTTATGAATATATCGATAATCTTTGCGATATCTTCATGTTTATTAATAACTAAAGTCACACTATTCTTATGTGAATATATTTTACCAAATCCTAGTCTAGATATAATAAATTCTAATACTGGACGATCATCTATATGAAGACCTATTTGATATTTGAAGGATACTTTTTGATTTAAACTAACACCCACATAGAATGTTCCTTCAGCATCCGTGAAACCAGCTAACCACTCGAAAAACTCCTTCTCTGTCATTTGAATTTTTGAGTCTAAAGAATCCAATAGAGAGGACTTTATATTAGCTGTTTTAATGAATATATTAGAACTACTATGGTAGTATCTAGTATCTGTATGTTTATTATAAGGATAAAATTTACAATTTGTAGATCAGGATATAACTTGTTTAATTCTACTACGAGATGGATAAAAATGACCTAATGTTGCTGAATTTAATTTGAATATATCGTGGGTAGAACTAAAACCTGAATTATAACTATTATAATCTCTACTAATAAGTTTTTTACTGTCGACCTTTGATGGAGTAAAACAAAATATATTTTTACTAGCTTTGCGCATACATATTAAGGGAGAATTAAAATATGAGTAAGGAAAAGCAAGTGAAGTTGAAAAGGGTCTAAATGTATTAATTCCTATTTCTAGGAAGTTTAAGTTGGCAGTTTGTGTTAAAGGCTGATAAAGAAGATTACGTTTAAAAGTTTTCATTGTATAAAATTTTATAAAAGGGTTAAGGTGGACAAAGCAATAATTTTTTATTTTACTTCAAATATAAGAATAGAAATCATCTAATCGGGTACGCGGTGTTAACGTTTAAAATTTAGTTCTTTTTTTAAATGTTATCACTATTAATATCCTATTAGTTACAATATGTTAAGAGTAAGTTAAATAACTGCCATGAAATATAACTTAAAATCATTAAAAATTGTATAGACCAATTGAGATAATTATTCAATTCTATTTTATTGATAAATATCAAAGGATTTTTTTTTTAATCCATCCTTAGGAGGTCTAAAAACATTGCTAATAGGTACTAATAATAATGTGAAAACATTACTATAAAAAAGATTATCATATAGTGGACTAACCAAAACCTTGAAACGTAAAAAACAAGCCATTTTAGTGTTACCCGCTATGCCTTAATAGATATTACTTTCTAAGAAAAAGATGAACAATTTTATCTAGCGAGCTAGTAAAAAAACTTATATTTAAATCAAACAAATTTTTACGTTAGATTGATAAATTTTAAGTAAAAAGAGCTGTGAGGGAGGGAGGACTCATTAGTCCTCCCCCCCCCCCCCTCCTTAAAAAGTAGGTTATTTTAAACCTATATCTTAAGATTTTATGGTGGCAATGTTTGCTGCTTGCTGCTTGCAGCCGCCCAAAACTAATTTAAGTTGGAATTCTTTTTATTACCCAAAAGAGCTAAATCTATCAATGAATTTTCAAAAACAGAAACAATAGGTAAAATAACTGCAAATCATGAAAAATAAAATATTGTAGATACTTGCCCTAATGTAATAAATGGTTCCTCGACATGGCAAGCTCCTAATTTCATTAATATTAAGAAATTCGCAACAAAAATTCAGAAAACAAATTTACTCAATGGTCTAAATTGTAAACCTTTTGATCTACCTAAATCTGTTATTGGTAATAACATTATTATTAATATAGCAGCAAGCATAGCTATAACACCTAATAATTTATTAGGTATAGATCTTAGTATTGCATAGAAAGGTAATAAATCGATTGATGTTGTGTTAAATTCATAGTATCACTACCATGGTCGGACTATCTCTTCAATTAAAAACAAAGCGCCTTTAATTGTCTCGTGCATAGTCTCTGAAGATTCCTAAATTAACTTAGTATATATTAGCTTAATAAAAGGCTTCCCTGCTGATTGTCATATTTAAATTAAAAAGGGTTCCCAGCAATTAGCGAGATTTTAGAATGACATTTATTTTACTTTATCATTCAGGCACAATCGCAGGAGGAGTTTGCATAGGATTTGCCCAGATCGAATTAGTCTGACATGATGTTATTCCTTCTAGCACCCTGACTCTCAAGCTTATTTATTAGTTAAGGGGGTACGTAGTACGTAGTACGTAGTACGTAGTAAAGAAAAACAGTAGTTTATCTTCCTTGCGTGCATGCACTCGTAGTTAGCCTAAAAATTTTTGTTAATTCAATCTGAAAGAATTTTATCTCTATATTGCACAGCAGCTGCTAAAGCTTTATCTTGACCGTCTCAAGTTGAACATATAAATGCCTTATTAGACTTCGGTAATTTAAAAGTAGAAGGGAAACGTACTTGTCAACCTCGAACTTTGTGGTCCGAAGTATATATAGAAGAAATATAGTATTCTCCTGTATCCCTACGAGCAGAAGCTACTTTTAATCAATCCTCGATACGATCCATTCAAACTTCTTTATCTGTGAAACGTTTATTAGTACTTGCGTATATTTTATTAACAAGCGCTATTAAACCAAAATAAGTGTGATGGCCTCCTGAGTTAACCAACCGCTCTACTCAAACTAATAAATTAAAACTATGACTTTTTCCGTACAAGAAATGTGAATAATTTTTCAACAGAGGAATTAGAGAATTAAATACATTATTAATTCCTTTAACGGTTAAAGTGTACGTAGTAGCACTTTTCTCCAAAGAAGTTTTAATATTAAGTGCGTTTAAAGTGTCAGTCATTCTTTCCATAATATATTTATTAGATTCAGCATTAGATTGTACTATATTAAATAAAGGACAAATAACAACAGTACTATTTTTCTCTTTCCATTCGAGTTTCAAATGTAAAGTACCATCACCTAAAAAGAATCCCAGTATAAATAAGAAAGAAGGTTTTATAGCATTATCTTTATAAGAAACCTTTGGTAATTCTTTCAATAAAGCCGGATCTAAACCTAAAGAAAGTAATTTCTCATCTAAACTTACTTTATAATTAGATGAATAACCAGTTAAAGAATAAACAAGGCTTACTAAATGAACTTTAGACATATTATCCGAAGTCTGTTTTATATGAATTTTTAATGCATAAATTTTATTTAGTTTAAGTATAGCACGGTATTTTTCACCATATAGCATATTGAAATATGGAACAAACACAGAAAAGAAAGTATCTCAACCGGACAATCTATAAGCGATAACAAATTTACCAAAACTATTTAAAGTTATACTAAAAGTCCCTTTGTTACACAAAGCTTTGTTTAATCTAATAAAAAATTTCCCACTTTCTATGGAAAACAATTGAGTTGCCGTGCAAAGAGGATAAAAATTTAACCCAGACCTAAAAATACCGCCAATATACCCTTCCGCTTGCCAGAAACCGTTGGCAAGTAAACAGAATTCTTTATCTGAACCACCTTCTGTGTATATAGGGGCCGAAGAGTTTTTTAGGGTCAAAAATAAACTTTTAACTTCAGAAAGAGTCATTAATTTATTACCTACTTTTCCTTTAACGATAGATTTAAGATCGTTTTTCGGTTCAGTTAGGTGAGATTTATCTTGATCTCTAGAAGATAGAATACTTTCAGTCTTTAAGTAAGTATAGAAAGTAACCAAATAACAGATATGGCTGACTAAGGCCTTCTCCCTAAATAAGTTTAAACGTATCCATTTAACGGAACCTTCTCGTCAAAGAACTTCCTGCATCCTTTCAGATGGGGCTTGACTATATCTTAAGCTTGCGCCAACCTACATTTAGTCGATGAACTGCATACTTTGATGAACTCAAAGTACTTGGCTGCGGATTACCCATTTATCTATATTCATTACTATTAGCCACGTCGTACCGAAGGACACATAGGTCCTTCGGTAATTCCCTGCATCCATACTTCGTAAGGAGAAGCTAAGGAAACCGGGCGATAAGTTTTTATGAAAAGCTTTAGTAGATGTCCATCACATAAATAATCAATTTCGATTTTACCATACCCCGAGTCATTACCTGGGCCATAAGATGTATTACTACTCCTACTTGGTTGAGATTGCTTTAGGGACTTCCCGCAATTTGAAGGTTTAATAGCCAGAAGTTCATTCTGACAATAACTAAGACTTTCCTAATTATATAATTATCACTATCACCTAAAACATTAGGTGCAAAGAAAACAAATAAACTTAAACCAAAAATAAAAATAAAAATAGTTATTAAATCTTTAAATAAATAATAAGGAGCAAAAGTTAGTCTATCGTAATTACCTGAAACACCTAAAGGATTACTTGATCCTGCTGTATCATGTAATGCGATTAAATGCATTAATACTAATGCTACTAATATGACAATTGTATTAATAATTAAATAATATACTTATATATTATTTGAGCTTTATTTATATAGCCTTAAAATAATTTTCGTTTAATTCAAATTTTTCTATTCAATATTGATAAGATTTAAAATTAAATAAACTATACTTTGTAACTAATATAAGAAAAATTATAATAAGTAGAATATATTAATTATAATATAAAAAAAATTTTTATATTTCATTATCTCACGATAATGTTTAGACTCTATCTTATAAATCATAATGACTTATTTTGCCGTATAGTCGTTGAACACATATAATTAACCTACCATTATACCTAGCTCAAATAAGTTTAGGTAAAAAAGTACAAACATTAATTATACTTCGCTGCTTATTTACAATTTTAATTGTTTTCCAAGCAATTAGACAAATTTTTATACCCCTACATTAGCAAAGGTAAAACAAAGTGTAAAGCAAAGAATCTATTTAAAGTAGCATTATTTACAGAGCATGTGTCTTGGTAGTCAACATATTTATATCTAGTCAGAGTCGGCTAATAAATTAATCGGTGGTAGCGTGCTAGCGTGCTAGCTTATAGCAAGCTAAATTTTAATACTCTCACTACACTCAATAAATTTCTTTATTGATCGGACTATATCTTGATCTTTTAATAATTTGAAGGTATGTTTATTTTTTGCGAGTATCTAGAGATTGTACGTAATTGCTTTATTCACAATAAAAATTGTAATTTTTTATATCCTAATAATTTTACAGGTGCTTTATTAAAAAACTTAAGAAGATTTTCTATTGATCTAACACTAGAGACTTTTAATTTAAAACAATTTGTTTTATCTGAGTATATCGTAGTAGTGAAAGATAAATACTCACGAATAGCAGATATTATAATTTCACCATTTGTACCTGTTTGACTAATATCAAAACTAGCTACTAAATAATCATCCTTTAATTTATAAATACTAAAACAACCTTCAGCTTCTATAAATCCTACTAACCAAGCAGGAAAATAATGCGCATTTATTATTGATTTAATATTATTTAAAGGTTCATTGCTTCTAGTGTACTCAGGTAAATCTATAGAATAAGTTACATCTGAAAGTAAAGCACTTCTAAATCTTAAATAATCATATTGTTTATTAGAAAACATAGGATACTTATCAAAGATAGGTAATATAAAAGATTTTAAATGATTTTTATTTCTAATCCTTAAAGATATCATTTCTATATTATCTCTATTTCTAATACTTACAACACCTACGCCCAATAAACTTTTTAATTTATAAATTAATTTAGCATCTCTAATAGATAACTCTATACCTAATTCATAAGTTAAATATTTTCCTTTCTTTGTTATAGTAAAAAACCCATCACCTTCAATTAAACCTACGATATAAGCATAGGCAAGATCTCCTGCATGTAGTCTCTGAGAGGCATCTGAAGTAGATAAACTTCTATTAGACACCCCTGCTGATTGTCTCCATGTCATTGCAATTTTTACGCTAATAATTGGTAAACTAACCAAGAATAAACCGTATGCAAATCCTAAAATGGGAGATTTCCCAGCATTAAGCAGGATTTTTAACAATATGTTACCATATTGTGGTCCATCTGTATATAAACCTCCTCAAATGACAAAAATTTTTTTTATATATTTTTAAATATATAATTACACCCTTAAGAGTGTATTTAGACTATGTCTTAAATCTTAATTAAAAGATTTTGGGGGTATCGTGTCGAGCTTATTGTTGGTATAACTCACTCATTAGTCGTTGAACGTTTTTAATTCATTAAATTGTACCGAATTAAACTTCGCTACAAATAATTTAATAAATCGGAGATAATTTATTAAATGTCCTTGTAATTTTCCCCATTATGCCTTTAAAACATTACTGTTTTAAGGAGCTCACTTTAATTATAAAACACTTCCGGGATAATTTAGATTTTTATATCTTTCACTTTTACTTAAATTTTCTAATCAAATTAAGTACTGGGCAATTTTTAATCCAACTAACGGATGTAAACCTAAAAATGAAAAAAAATTTATTACTATTTGTATATCTGCTTTAGAACTAACACTAAATCTACTTATTGTAGTATCTTCTAATTTTCTTGTTGTATTAAATACTAATTTTATAGCTTTAAATAATTCAAGATGTAATCTCTGTGTTATTGTAAAACATCCATCATTATTTGATTTAATGAAGAATGATCCTTCGGCCATAGTAAATCCAACTATTCAATTATTAAAAAATTGTAACTCTGTATATCCTATAGCGGTTGAAGGTAATACAAATATTTGAGGTATTACATTTGGTATTTCATTAAATAATTTTATATCATTTTTTAAAATAAACATAGCTGTATTAAATTGTGTAACTCTAGTCTTAGTTAAAAAATATATATTATGATATAATAATAAAGGGAAAAATACTTCTTGTAAATCTGTTTTATTAATTATTAATTTACAAGTAGGACTTTTATTATCTTTATAAATAGTAATTAAACCTAATTTTAATACAGATTTTATATATTCTAATGTAGCTAAATCATTTAAATGTAAAGATATTACAAGTTTCATAGCTATATATCCTTTACCTGTTTTAGTGATTTGGATATAACCATCTCCATCTATTAGTCCTACTAAAAAGGCTATAAATGAAGAAGGTATAGATAAATATTCTTTTTTATTTAGATTTAAATCTTTTTTCCCCCTTTTTAGGGCATTTTTATGTACAATACCTATTGTCTCTAAATTATTTTGTTTTACAATTTTTAAGAACTCAACTACGTCAGTCCCGATTCATGGGATTGCACTTATTAAATTAGTAATACGTAAACATCTAAATATTATCTAACCCATTAACATTAGTAGCAAGATATATACAACTTTCCTCAAGTGCATTTGCAGTTGCATTTATATATCCGCCCTGAGGGAGAACCCTCTCAAATAAATATAATTTTCGCTATCTTGAATTAACACAAATCTTTTTATTATTTCATAGCTAACTAAAAGAAACTTTAACTACTTACACATACTATAATAAATTTATTACATATTTAATCCGCTACACGTACGTGATTTATTCATATTTGATTTAATTTTAATAATTTCCTCTATCCCTTCTTTAGTTAAATGACCTTTAGATTTTATAATTTCTGCAACAGATTTTCAATCCTGAAAATCCAAAGCTTTAACTCCAAGAATAGGATAACGGCTAAAAAAAGGAGAAATTATTTCATAATTCTCAGAAAACTTATGAACATCAAAGTTTATTTCACCTCTAGAAGTTTCTAAAACATTACCACAATTTAAGTAAGAATTTATGCACTCTAATAAGGATTTATCTCTTAAATGTTGACAAATATTAAATCTTAATTTTACACGATAGCCTGTATGTAACTTTGAATTTTTTTCCACGTAAACATAAAAACAACCATCCCCGGAAGTAAACCCTGCTAATCAGTTAGGTCTGATATCTGTAACTGCAGATTCTTTTACTAGAGGTCTCTCTACTGGAGTAGTAGAGGGGAATTCTGCTAATAATTCTTCTGTAACACCATTATTCATAGAAGCTTTAAGATTAATTATCTCTTGTAATCCTTCCTCAGTTAGATGCAATTTATCTTTCATTATAAGAACAATACGCTTAAAAAGTTCATAATCAGCCTTTTTCTTACCAATTAAAGGATATTTTTCTAAATGTGGAATTATATAATTAACTAAATCACTTATCCTTTCTACTCTATAATTCGCACTGTTGCCTACTGTTATTCTACCTACCCCAAAAAAAGCTTGTATAGAATTTAATAATTCTATATCTTTTACATGAAGAGAAATTTTAAATACAGAATTAACACATCAGCGATTCTTATAATAAACAACGGTAGTAAATGAAGCCTCTGCGTCTATAAACCCTGAAACAAAATCAGGATCTAGCTTACCTCTGGTACTAGTTGAATAGTTTCTTACTTCATGTGCGAAAGAAATACTATTGCTTAATTTAGATTTATTATAAATATATGTTTTTTTTGTTAAAAGCATAGCTTGCGCTTGAAAATCAACTTCACTGTCGATATTCTTATCTCATTCGTATAGTGTGTAGAAAATTAAAAAGACTTGTCCAATTCATGGAATAGCACTTATTAAATTAGTAATACTTAGATTACCATTTTGCAATTAAGCGGTTGTAGATTAAAACGAATTAAATTTATGTATCAGAATTTACCTTAAAAAAAGAATATACTTTTATTCTTTTTATTTGCTTAGCAACAACTAAACCTTCTTTGTTTTTCACAGGTTTACTATCATTTAATCTTTTTGTGATAGTGTCGTTGCTTACATGTAAAAATTTAGCACAAGATATCCCGCTATTAAAATAACTTATATAACCATTTAGGAGAATAACTTTTATGATATAAGTAGATCTAATATATTTTTTTTCAGATATTACCATAGCTCTACCTTCAGAATCTATGCTTATTAAAGGATCTGATTGTATTAAGGAGTTTAAAGCAGAATTAATAACAGCATCTAGTACTTTACGACCAGAGTTAGTAGACAATCTACTATTATTCATAGTGTCCCCTAACTTAATTATTAATTCCTTACCTTTTTCGGTTAAATGTTTACCCTCTAAAATTAATATTGCTATTTTTTTTAAATCTAAATAATCATAAAATTTTTTAGTTCTAAATTCTAGGCTATCTAAATAAGGGATCATAACATTACAAATAAAATCTATTTGAGATATTTCTAATATAGAAACTGGTCTACGTTCTAATTTAACTTTTTTATCCATAATGTTAATTAACTTAGTTGTACTACCTAATAAAAAAGAATGCTCGTCTAATAAACTTAAAAGAAATTCCCGTATTTTTTCTAATACTAATCTATTTATTGTAGTAGTAACAAGCGAAATACGGACAGTCATATCTTGTTTATTTAAGAAAAATGACCCATCCCCCTCCAATAAACCTACTAGATAATTTCCTGTAATTGTTATATTATGTCTCTTAGGTAAATCAAAAATAACTCTTTTACTATTCATACCTTCTTTTAACTCTATAATACTTAAAATTGATTCTTGCAGAGTTAAATTACTATTTTTACGATTTTTAAAAATAAAAAATGCTTTTTTAAAATCTGAATAATCTAAGTACTTAGTAGTATTTAATGTAAATTTTTCAAATAAAGGTATTAATATAGTTTCAAGATCTTTTAATTGAGATACTGTAAAAATGCAAGTGTCCCTTTCACTGTTTATTCTCCCGCACCCTAAAGTCTCTTTTATATATTCTAAAACTTTAAGATCGTCTTTGTGTAAGGCAATTCTAAATACAAATTCAAAACCTGATACTTCCTTTTTTTCGTTTAATCTTTTTCTAATTAAAAAATTAGATTCTGCATCGCAAAGGCCTATAAACCACTCTATGAAAGATTTACTCCTAGAGGATTTAGGTAATTCTTTATGGACATCGGTTGAAAACATATTAACCTGGTATTTATTTTTTATTCTAGTTTTTAGTTCGTTTGTATCAAAAGAGATAAAACTTAAGATAACTCAAAAAAGACTCGATAAATTATAAAAATAAAGTTCAAGGTAACATATTAAACACGATGAGTTTAAAAAAGTAATACATCAAGCCCACGATGATTTATTACAACCTTGTATGAGTAAATAATTAACTTTAAGTTAACATCGTAAAAACATACTAAAACGTTTGCTATAATTAAAAAAGGGCAGAAGGCGCGACTCTTCTGGCGTTAAATCTCTTTAACGGATTGGACTATATCTTCATTTTATTAATTTTTACAATTAAGGTATTAATAAAATGTATCACGTATAGTCTCTGAAGATCCTACTCCATAAAACTCTATATGATATTTTATGTTTGGTTTCCTGCTGATTGTCATATTTAAAAGCTTGCACCTATGTGCCTTAAATTAAAAAGGGTTTCCAGCAATTTGTGATATTTTACTACTGCTATTACTTCGCTGTTTTACAGTAGCACCTCATAGTGACATTTGACCAAATGGTAAAACATAACCCAAGAAAGCAGTTACAATCATAAGTATAAAGATGACTGTACCTAAAACTCATACTAATGTTCTAGGAGCTCTATATGATCCGTAATACAGACCTCTTCCTATGTGGAAATAAACTAAGAAAAAGAAAGCTGAAGCTGTATTACTATGTAAATAACGGATCAATCACCCGTTATTAACGTCCCTCATAATATGCTCTATAGAATTAAATGCTTCTAATACGTTGGGGCTGTAATGCATAGCTAAAGTTACACCTGATATAATTTGTATAATTAAACAGATTAATAACAAAGAACCAAAATTTCAAGCATAACTTATATTACTAGGTTGTGAAGCATCTATAATATATGAATTAACTAATTTTAATAAAGGATGACTTTTAAATATTCTCATGATAAATAAAATTTTATAAAATATAAAAAAACTTTTTTTTTTAAGATCATTAAACCTACAATTCTGTTAGAAACATTAAGACTTATTAACATATTAATACTTTATAATTTATATACTTATATTTATATAGTATATCATATTAAAGATAAATTTTTAATATAATATAGATAGAGGCTTTAACTTAAATATATATTTAATTCTTCCCCTCTAGACTTAAAATTTAGGATCAAATATAATAAACATTTTTTGATTTTTATGAGCACGTATACAGCGCCTTAAATCCCTAAATTTTTGTTCTTATATTTAGTGTATAAATATAAATATATAATATAGAGATTAAACTTAAAATAGTTTGTGCTACTTCGTACTTCGTACTTCGTACTTCGTACTTCGTACTTCGTACTTCGTACTTCGTACTTCGTACTTCGTACGCATAGAAAACTTTTTACTTTAAAGATTTAATTAAAACTCTAATTATTTAAAGAAATTTGTGCTTCGCCTGACGTCTGAATAAAAAAAAAATAATTTTAAGTAATATTACTTTTATTATAACAAAAATAAATTAGGCCGGGGTCGAACCGACATATATTTCCTAGTTACTTACAAAACAAGGAAATACTTTACCAATTAAGTTACTAATCTAAAAAAAAAACTTAAAAAAAAATAAAAAATTTTTTTTTTTTAAAGTATAATTTAACATGAATGATAGTAATCCTTAGGCAATGAAAGACATTTAAAATATCTTTCAGTGCGGAGCGCGGAGCGCGGAGCTAGCATCAATTTTAAATAATAGTAGTGCGTACTTCGTAGCGCGTACTTCGTAGCGCGTACTTCGTAGCGCTACGAAGTACGCATCAAAATAAAAATCACTCTTGATTTTACCTTTAATAATTGAATCAGATCTATTTTTATCTCATTATTTAGATTAATTTTATGCATTAATAAAAGGTAATACAACCAAAATAAACGAGATAAATTTTTTAAAGAAAATTCTAACAAATAAATTAATCTTAGCAGGAAAGCAGGAAAAAAAGACTAGAATCTAATTTAGATTTAATTATATAATTAGATTTTTTAGTGCTTCGCTGCTTCGCTGCTTCGCTGCTTCGCTGCTTCGCTGCTTCGCACCAATTAATTGAGCCCAAGTAACAATAATTATTATTAATAATAATTCTGTTAAACCTAACAAGATAAGATCTAAATTTAGCATACCTAGATAAAAAATAGCAAAACATAATATACCTAAAGCCATATCTGTTATTTGATTAAAAGATAAGTTATTTTTACTTACATTAATAAGTAATTTTTCAAAACCATAAGGTCCACATAATTCTACACTACCTTTATCTAATAATATAGTAGTTAACCCTCCTAGATGTAAAATAAAACTTGTAATATATTTATTATAGTAAAATTCAATTAAAAATCTTTGATTAAAAAATCCAAAAATAATATTACCTAATTTAGATAATTTAAATTTAATAACCACTTGAGGCAAAAATTCAGAATATATTAAAGCTATGGAAGTAAAAGAAATAGTAAAAATAAAGGGAAATAATTTAAATAAAGTAGGTACAGCAAATTCAGTATCTATCATTATTTCATGTATTGGATGAATAAATAAACTATTATCAACAAAAAAATTAGAACCTAGTCCTATAAAAATATCTTTAGTTATAAAACCAAAAAATATTGAAAATAAGGCTAATATCACTAAAGGTAAACTTAAAAATAAATTACCTTCATGAGCATTTTTATAATAAGTCATAGTCCCATTAGGATTAGTTAAAAAAGTTAAATATAAAACTTTTACAGAATATAAAGTTGTAAATATAGCACCAATACTTGCTATAATATATACAGCTATACCTGAAAAACTAAATTGCCCATAAGCAGATTCTAAAATAAAATCTTTACTATAAAAACCTGTCATAAACATGGTGGTCAGATTTTGCTTAAAATATAATTAATTTTATATTGTATTATACGTACGTAGTTCTATTTGTATTCATATTTGATCTAATTTTTATTATTTTATTTATACCTTCTTTTGTTAAGTGTTCTTTGTTTTTCAACATATTAGACACTAGTTTGAAATCATTATATTCTAAAGATTTAACACCCAAAATAGGGTATTGGTCAAAAAAGGGTATTATTATATTAGTAATATCCGACAATTTATAAACTAAATAATCTCCAGCAAGCCCACCTTTTCTTTCTCTATACTTCCCGCAACCAAAAGAATTAATTAAGGACATAATCAGCGCATCATCTCTAATGTGCTGCGTTATTTGAAAGATTAATTCTACTTTATGTCCTGTTGAACTTGTAGAACTACTTCTAGTTCTTACCATTAAACAACCCTCTCCGCTGGCAAATCCTGCTATTCAATGTGGATCAGGTATTATGGGGTTTTCAACTTTTGATCTTCCCGCTGGAACTGTATTAGGAAACTCTGCAGTCAATTTATTAGATAGACCTCTATTCATAGAAGCTTTTATGTTTACTATTTTTTGTAAACCTTCTAGTGTTAGATGTTCACCCGTTTTAACTAGAGCTATGCCTGCTTTAAATAACTCAAAATCTGAGTATTTTTGGCTGATTAAATAGTATTTATTAAAATGTGTCAAAATAATTTCTAATTCTTTTAATGAATTAACTTCGTATGTCGCACTAGATCCTGATGTATAAATATTTCCCACTCCAAAGTATAACTGTATTTGCTCTAAAAGAGATTTATCCCTGAAGTGAAGAGTTATTTTAAATGAAGCGCTTACTCCTCACTTATTTTTTAAACTCGCATTTGAATTAATCTTTATCATAAAACTTCCTTCAGCATCTACAAACCCAGTTATAAATCAAGGATTCAATATAAAGGTACGCATAAAATTAGAATTAGTAGAATATTTTTTTATCGTAGTGCTAGCTATGTGCTTATAATTAACCAGATAGTCTAGTCCACAAAATTAAATTATATTAATTAGATGGGGATTCTGACTTGATGATTTCTTTCAAAATCCATTAGAGTACACCTTAAACATATAATATAAAGATAAGATATGTTAACTGCCGTCTACTCGTTGCTCTTTTACAGTATAATTACTATCGATTACTACTGACTTAGATCCGCGATAGCCCTTTTCTCTTTCGATCATCTCTTGACTTATTACCTTACCTGAGTAATTAGTTCAGCCACTTGTAATGTTTCCATTACAGCTTGGTATCAAGAACTTTAGGGTGTCCCCGGAGTTTGACAGTTTACCCCATTTATTTACTATTTTCCGAATAGTTGACAGGGAAAGCTACTAAACTTAAACTAGCTATTAGCATAACAGAATATGTTAAAGGTAAATAATTTATTAACCCCCCATATTTTCTAAAATCTTGGTTATCAGCTACAGCATGTATAACACTACCAGCACCTAAAAATAATAATGCTTTATAAAATGCATGATTAACTAAATGAAATAAAGCTATATTATATGAAGATAAACCTATAGCAATAACCATCATCCCTAATTGAGACATAGTAGAATAAGCTATAACTTTTTTAATATCTTGTTGAAATAAACCAATAAGAGAACTAAATACAGTAGTTATTGCACCTAATCATAAACATAACAGTAAAACAGTACTACTATATTCAATCAAAGGTGAACTACGCATTAATAAATATACACCAGCAGTAACCATAGTAGCTGCATGTATTAATGCAGAAACAGGTGTAGGACCTTCCATCGCCATAGGTAGTCAAACATGTAATCCAATTTGAGAACTTTTAGCCATAGCACCTATTAATAAGCATATACCTATAACAATTATTATAAAACTATTAATATAAGGAGCCAATGAAAATACTGTAGCATAATCTAAATTCGAATAATTTATAACTTTTCAGTTATATTCGGACTATATCTTCACCCTAATCTATGGTTATAGGGGTATAACGTGTAGTCTCTGAGGAACCCTTAAATAATTTATAATTATTCTCAGTTTCCTGCGGATTGTCCATTTTCGTCCTACAGCACCTGCGTAAGAAGTAAGCAGGCGGCTTGTAGCCTTCTATTCTTTTTAATTTTTAAGTTTTGTGTACGCAGTACGCAGTACGCAGTACGCAGTACGCAGTTATATGTCAAAAGTTTCCACAATAATCTATAAAAAGACTTTAGGGGTTTCCCGCATATAGTTATATAATAAGAGAGATATTACTACCTCCCACGGCAATTTATTTAAATTGTAAAAAATTCAAATGCGAAAAATCAAATACTTTTCTCTTAGTATTAAACCCATTTTTAATAGCTTTTATTCTTTCTAAGTTATCCTTACTTAAATACCCTTTATGAAGATCTTGAACAAGACATCAATCTTTATAAGCTAGATACTTAGACGAGTACAAAGGGTAATTTTGAAAATAACTACGAAGTATCTCATGGCTTCTTGAGTTATGAGCCACTACAGCAAAAGCGTAAAATACTTTATCCTCTGTTTTTCTAGTTCTAGTATATAAATTCACGGTAAAAAACGCCGCGATTTCACTCATAATAGTAAAAAAACTAGATCCTCCTTGTTCTAAAGTAACTTCTCGGGAATAATTTTGTTTTACTTCTATTCGAAATGAAGTTTGAACACTTGTTCTTAAAAATACTCCATTTTTCTTACGATCGTATATAGCTATACCAAAACACCCATCCGCGTCTGTAAATCCGGCTAATCAGCTATTACTCTCTAAGGGAGAAGAATCTATACCAAATAGCGGTATAGAGCTATTATCTCTTTCATTTATTCAACTAATAGCTCTGTGCAGAGCTTCTAATTTAGGCGTACGCATATGACCATTAATTAAATTAATTATTTTCAATACTTCTTCTTTAGCCAAAATTTGTAATAATACATGTCCTGCGCTACTTCTATCAATTACTTTACCTACTTTTAACTCAGTAGATAATTTTTCAGCTAAAGGTTTATCGTTAATATTAAAAGCAATAATAATCTTTGGTCTGTACTCCTTTTTCTGTGTATTTTTATCATGTACAGCTATATGTCCATCCCCTTCTATTAACCCTGCTAAATAAGGAGCAAGATATAAATTAGAAGATAGTCTAATCTGTGTACGAGATATATGATTAAAATCAGAAGTAGATACTTGTCTACCTAAAATATTTGTTGTTTTATGAAAGCATCTTTGACCTGTGCTCAAAGTGTATTTGGTGGTTAAGGGACTAATTTTTTTATTTTTGATACGCAAGCTACTGAATACTCTACTAAATTTTCGTTTACCTAAAGATCATAATATTGCAAACATACCTATAGTTAAAAAACAATCTCCTACTCTATTAGTTAAAAAGGCCGAGATAGAACTTTGATTTGCAGCTATTCTAGTAAATCAAAAACTAACTAAAAGATATGAACAAACACCAACACCCTCTCACCCTACAAACATTAATAAATAATTATTAGCTGTTACAAGAATTATCATCATAAAAGTAAATAAACTTAAATAACTAAAAAACCTTTGGTTATGAGGATCTGCGGACATATAACTTATTGAATATATATGAACTAAAGAACTTATTATTAATACAGGAATTAGCATTGAAACTGTTAGGCTATCAAATTGAAAACCTCAAATAATATTATATCATTCACTATCTATTCACCTAAATAAATTAATAGTTACAGGTAGATTATTAAAACCTATCTCAAAAAATCCCAATATAGCTAAAATAGTTGTAATTATTACACTTAAACTTGTAATTAATCTTGCACCATCAACCCCTACTTTTCTACCAAAAAAGCCAGATGCTATACATCCTAATAAAGGTAGAAATATAATACTGAGATACATTATTTATATTCTATACTTATACTTCCTCTTCGTTTTACCTCAATACTCTTGTATTGAGACTGACTATATCTTAAGCTAATTATTAATACCTTAATATATTAATAAAAAACCAACTCACGTTTAGTCGATGAACTGCACACCATTATTTTTTTTATAATACTTGGTGCTTGGCTGCAGATATTCTATATATACAAACCGTTTTTACCATACAACGAGTCATTACCTGTTCCATTAATTATATTACTATATTAACTTGGTAGGTTTGTTTTTAAGAGTTTCCCGCAATTTGAGAGTTTCGCCTTATATAAGACTAGACGAAGGTTCACTTCGCCTCTGATGACCAAGAGAAAATCTTCCATTTAAGCAAGTTAATTCTAATCATTCTTATTCATATATTTTTTTAATTCTATTATTTTATTTAAACCTTTTTCAGTTAAATGCTCTTTATTCTTAATAAGAATAGCGGCTTCTTTAAAATTAACATAATCTCTATATTTAGAACCTTCAATTTTGTATTTATCAAAAAAAGGAATAATATATGTATTTATATCATTAATTTTTGTAACTATAAATTCACATACTTTACGGTTTTGATATTGAAATACATAACCACAATTAAAAAATTCAACTAAACTTTTTAATAACAATATATCTCTTGAATCTTGAGATATAGAAAAACGTAATCATACTTTAGTGCCAGATATAGTTATAAAAAAATTGGACTCTCCTGCTGAGAAACCTGCTAATCAGTCTGAAGATAAATTACTTAATATATTATCCTTAATTTCTACTCTTTTAACTGGTACTATAGAAGGAAAAGATTCCTTTAAACTTTCAGATAAACCTCAATTAAGAGATGCTCTATATTCTAATATTTCTTTTAAACCTTCTAAATTAGTATGTTTGTTTTCTAACATTAACGATACAATTTGTTTAAATATTATAAAATCTTTATATTTATTAGTTATTAATGTATACTTTTCAAAATGAGGTATAATTATATTATTTAAACTAGTTATATCACTAACTCTAAATTCAACTGTAGATTTATCATTTATTTTAGATATATATCCAATACCACCGAAATAATTTTGAATTAATAATAATAAAGCTCTATCTTTATCATGTAACTTTATTTGAAATCTAGCTTGCACATTTCATCCTATTTTATATCTAGGGTTCTTTAAAATAGTTACAACAAAAGAACCTTCAGCATCAGAGAATCCACTTATAAATAAAGGGCTTAAAACTATTTTCCTTTCACTAGAATAATTCCTTAGTTGGATTAAATTACTGGATGAAATTGCAGGTAATAAATTAAAACGTGAATAAGAATAATTAGACCTTGGATTTTTATCTGGAAAGTTAATTAATCTATAGAAAAAAAATCAAGTAGATTACCTTGTAAATATTTATTTATTAAGATGTCCCATCCACATCCACCCACGGGGTGGACCTAAAGTTTACAATATTTAGCTCGAAACCTTGTGAGCTCTAAGTTTTAAAGTCTCAAGATATCATGCTATTTAGTATAGATAGGGAAAATTTAGGTTTATTCATATCTACCATTATTCATACCTTCTTTTATCTTCTGTATTTCAGCTAATCCTTTATCATTCAGGTGACCCTTCTCTTTTACTAACTCGGCTATTCGGATAAAGTCCTGAAAATCAGCTAATTTACAACCAACAATCTTATATTGTTGAAAAAAAGGAATAATTTTCGACTGAACGTCTATAAACTTATGGACCCTAAAGGTTACACAACGGTTATTAGAATTAAATTTTCCACAGCCAAAGAAAGATATAAAACCTATTAATAACTGTTCATCTCTACTATGTTGACTTACGCTAAACTCTAATACCACTTGATAACCAGTTTTATAATTAGGAGATTTTTTTACACCTACATAAAAACACCCTTCTCCTGACACAAACCCAGCCATTCAATAAGGATTAGGGATAAGATGGTCGGAGGTTCTTACAAATCTGGGGTAAGGAGTTACATTAGGAAAGCTAGCCTTTAATTCATCTGATAGCCCTTTATTTAAAGAAGCTCTAATAGCTACAATATCTTTTACACCTTCCAGAGTTAAATGTTCCTTAAGCTGGATTTTGGCAATAATTAGTTTAAAGAGCATAAAATCGGCTAATTTATCAGACTTTAAAGGAAAAAGATCGAAATGAGGAATTATAACCTCAGTAATATGCGATAATGAAGAAATTTTGTAAGTATATCCAACTCCTCCCATTTTTGTATAAATTCCTCCGTAACCCCCAAAATAAGTTTGAATCTGCTGTAAAAGGGTTAAATCTCTTGTATGTAGATCGATTTGAAAATTACAAAATACTTGTCAACCTGTTTTAGTACGAGTATCTTTAATTATACTAATTCTAAAACAACCTTCAGCATCCACAAGTCCCGTAATAAATCAAGGGTCTAAACTGGGTAATTTATGGCTAGCATCCGATAAATATCTCACGGCCTCCCCATAGTTTAGCGAAAGGAGAAAAGAAAATTTATCCTTATAAGCGTAGTTATTTAAAAGAGCGATAGAAGAATTGTGAGTAGGCCATCTTGATCTAATAAAATTACAAGGGACTACTGCATTTTTTTTTCTAGAATTTTGGAAGATTAATTTTCTTAATCTATAGAACGTTTTCGTAACCTTTACCTTATAAGAGTTCGCAAAGTGGACTCTTACTTAGGAGAGCTGGTTATATACATTTAAGGTAGAGTTACTAAGGTAGACGCTGCAGACAATAAGCTCCTTCATATAAGGAATCTTCCACCATTCAAACTCTGATTAGAAATAAGTCTAATAAGAGATCTCAAGTGTAACACACTGGGAAAGTTACTTTCCACCCTGCATAAGGATGATGCAAGCTTCAAGTCTGCAAGATCTACGCTCGTACTTTATCTAAACCCTGGGGATTTTAGACATTTTCACTCACCATCTACTGAGGATGATTACCCCCTTCTGTACATTTACTTAAAAAAGAAGGGTGAAAACTACCACCCGTCTCCGGGCTGCTAGAGTACACCTTAACCCTCTATTTATAAACCCTTAAGGATTTAGTGGGGGGACTGCCGTCTACTCGTTGCTCTTTTCCCATCTCCTTTGTTAGATATTTCTGAGACTAAATATAGCGTTCAATCTCTATATTTATATATATCTCTCTTCGGTATTTACTTTTGTAAAAACTAAAGAAAAATCAATAAATCCAGATCAAAGAAAATGAGGTTAGATCCGCGATTATCCTTTCTTTTCATCACTCAGTACTTATTACTATACCCAGATGATTAGTCTGGCCACTCCGAAACTTTTCATTCATTCTCAAAAAACCTTGGAATAATACCCAATTATCTTGTGAGCTGTATATTGTATACGTCATGTCCCCCAAGGGTCCTTCGTGCGAGCACCCTGGGCTAGCTAAAATAAGAAAATGAAACAGTATTATGTATCAATCTTATGTACTAAAGAAGAAGTTAATGAGATAGGGATATACCCTGGAGTTTAGTATACTGAGCATCGGAGTTCCCCGGAGTTTGACAGAATTATAAGCCTACCCCCCCTGCCGCTCCCGCGGGGGGCTTAAGCAACTAGAATACCCAAACCTATAGCAGATTCAGCACCTGCTACAACTATTATATAAATAGCATAAGTTTGGCCGATTATATCATCCATATTAAGTGAACTAATCAATATTAGAAATGTTATAGCTAATAGCATTATTTCAATTGAAATAAGCATTAATATAATATTTTTTCTATTTAATACAAACCCTAAGATTCCTATTAAAAAAAGTATCAAGGTAATATTCATAAATGTAAATTAAAAAAGAAATAAATTATTTGACTGAAATGGAAGATAAACACTAATACCTTATACCATATCGCATAAGAAAAGAAACCCCGCCCTCGTTCCTTTTAGTAATATCAACCAATATATGTCATATTTCCTGTATTTTGATTAAATTTTGTTTATTCTTATTGTTATTCTTATTGTTATAATAATTTATATTTTACTTTTTAAATATTAGAAACAATATAACTACTATAGCTAACACCCTAACGCCCTAACATCCTAACGCCCTAACGCCCTAACGCCAACTATCTATTATAGTTTATTTTATAGCATAGCATATATATAGCGCATACGTATACATAGCTCGCTAGCACACAAATTTTAAATATAAAGTTATATTAAATATAATATATAAAACAAAAGACTAATTTAATAGTTCTCTATTTAAATTATTAAAGGTATGTATAAGACTTGAACTTATATCAAAATAGCCGAAATATTCTCCTTTACCATTAAGGCAACATACCTGATCCTACTAACTTGTTCTGTTTAGGTTTAATTAGAACTTAGAACCTTACTAAATATAGTATTATATAGATTATTAGAAGAATTACAATTAGAATAATTACAATTAGAATTACAATTACAATAGTTCATGTATTTTATACTTAAATATTTAAAAATCCAAGTAAGATAAATAAAACTTCGTATAAGTATTATATTTTATATATACTATTATAACATTAACATTATTAATAAATAAATCAATCATATAATAGAAAATATATTAGATATAATCCTAGATAAGTGTAATAGGTACTAATAAATATATCAACAATAAAAATTAAAAACAAATTAAGAGCAGGTATACGTATACAGCGCCTTAAAATTATAACAACTAAATTTATTAAAATTTTCATTTTAGATTCGAACTAAAACCAAGAAGTTAGAAGCATCTTGTTCTACCATTAAACTAATGAAAATTGCTTTTTAATTATAATAATATAATTTAAAAGCAAATATATTTAATATTATTAGTAATAATCTTTTTAAATATATATGATGCAATAAACCCTCATATTAAAAAAGAAAAAACACAACAACTACTCTTTATAAATATTCTTATTATTTTTATTATTAACGTTAACAGCATTTGATTAATTATTTTTTTTTTATTTCTACTGTTCCTCTAATCAAGTAAGGAATTTTTCTAAAGATACTGATTCTATTACTATAGGCATAGAACTATGTAATATACCACAGATTTCTGAACATTGCAAATCTTTTTTACGATATTTAATGTTAATTTTTTTATCAATTATGTAATTACACTGACGAGAAGTGTCGAGAAGATATTACTTAAAATAAAAAGAATATCCTTTATAAGGTTCACCACTTTTTAATTTAATATTTAAATACTTTCTATCTAATTTAATACCAATAGACTCAAAATATTTAATTGTATCTGTAATAGTTTCAAACTCTTTTTCAAAATCAGGACCTTTTACTAATACTCGTTTATTTTTTTTATTAACCTTGGGAATAATAACTAATTCATGATTTCATAATTTTTTGTATTCATCAATAATTAATCCTACTTCTTCAAAATTATCTGGCTTAGTATTATCAGAATATTTACATAAAAAATGGTGGAACTCTTTTTCAATTTTTATATACTTAGAAAGAGTTTCTCTTTTTATAATTAACCCTAGATCTCTTAAGTAGCTAATACATGCAGTTAGAGACTCAAATTTAAGAGTTTGGCCTCCAGTAGAGCTTGCGCCGCTTGCGCAGACAAATTTATTCCCCTCTTTAATTTCTAAGATCACGGGAAGACTTCTTCGTGTACCTAATGTATACATAGTTTGTCTTTCTTTTTGCATTATTTCAAGTAATTCTAGAACAGACATATTACTTTTAACCGCAGTAGGGATTAAACCACTTAATAATAAAAATCGATTAAGATAAGGAAGATTTGAATTTAAAAATTTTTTACATGTTTCTGGGTGAATTTTTAAGGTTCTTTTTAGCTCAATTCTTGAACTAGCATGATAATAAAGAGTACTACAAGTTAAATCATAAACATAAACACTTTCACCTTTTGAAGACCCTACATTAACAACTCTTAATGTATTTAGTCCATGCACAAATTCTTTACTTAATAAATGATATTGTTCTAAAATTAACGCATCTTTAACATTAAATTTATTATTATCTAACTTAAAGATAATTAATTTAAAAGCTCCTAATCCCTCTTGAGTTAGTAATGGTAAGAATTTACCCCTTAAAGGTGTAAAATCCCCCTTAAAGTAATAATCCATTCTACGTCTTAACAAATTAGAAGAACCAACATATTTTTGACCTGTTGTCTTGTGGATAAACATATATACACCTGAATGTCCTTTATAGTTAGAAGTACCTGTTAATTCTGAAAAAAGTTTAGATTCTTCCTTTGCTACAGGGGAACTAGATATATATAAGTTAAATTCTACACCTTCAACTTTTAATAAATCTTTTAATTTAGAATCAGTAACAGTAATATCTTGATTTAATAATATATTATTAATTACAGAAGCAGTTGTAGGATTTCCACTATTAATATGTTTTAACGCGAATAATTCAGGATTAAATTCTTTATATTGTCTAGTAGCAGTAGTACTATAAGTTCTTTTAAAAGCTAATGCACTCATACTTGAATCCAATAAAAGAGGAATATTAATTAACTTACGCATTAGAATACTATAATAAGCAACTTTAAGATTGAGTGCGCTGTATATCTAATTAAAAAAAAATAAAATACAATTAATTATAATAACTTAATAAAAAATTATACACATTAAAATTAAAGTTTAGCAAACTATCGTAAAAATTTATCCCTAAACAAACAAATAAATGTGTATGTCTAATAAACAGAAAATATAATAATATACTTTCCTGCACCTTTTAAGGTGGGGTTTGACTATATCTTAAGCATTATAATTGTAATAATACCAACTACCGTCTAGTCGATGAACTGCATACCTAATAAAAAAATACTAGGTACTTGGCTGCGGATTACCCATTGAATTATCTCTCATGATTTTACCATACCGCGAGTCATTACCTGCGCCATAAGATGTATTACTACTCTTACTTGGTTATGAAAGCTTTAGGGCGTTCCCGACAATTTGATAGTTTATAACCCTAGGTTCACTAGAGTTTAGGCCGTAAGACCATAGAAAACTCCTTCTCGATTAATAAAAACAGATACTTGATTTAATCTACCTGGATAAGCATCAGATTTAATACCTAAAGATGGTACAGCAAAACTATGAATTACATCACCTGCAGTCACAATAAATCTAACATGTGTTAGTTCAGGAAGAATTACTCTATTATCTACTTCTAACATTCTTAAAGCTCCTTCATCTAAATCAGATTCTGGGACTATATAAGAATCAAATTCCACAAATTCATCGTTTGAATTTAAAAAATCAGGATACTGATAAGATCAATATCATTGGTGCAGTTATTAATATATATATCTTAACTAATAACAACTAACTATGTTTTAGTTTTTAATTATATCAAATAATGCAGAACTCATATTCGCAGGAGTATCATTTTTACATACTCGTAACTCACCTGCATAAGTACCAGCTCTTAAAGGACGTACTGTTACATTCGGTAAATTACCCCCACGAGAAGTATACCTAATAGCAACCTCCTCACGCAATTCACGTGTATCTAATACAGCATTAGCTTGATAAGTTTGACTAGCATAATCTTTACCGGCTGTACCATTAATCAATTGATTTTGGCACCTTGTAGTCAATAAATCAGCAGGTACTTCAGGAGCAGGAGCAGGAGTAGGAGTATTAGTAGAATTAAGTATAAAAGAAATACTCATCGTAGGATCATTCTCACTCGTTAGAATCAGAATTTCCGGATATGGATCTAAATCAAAACCTTCTTCTAAATCAGATTCTGGGACTATATAAGAATCAAATTCCACAAATTCATCGTTTGAATTTAAGAAATCAGTATATTGATAGCTTCAATGTCATTGGTGCAGTTGTTAATTATATATTTAGAATCTTACTAATTTAAAAGAAAAAGAAACATTATAAAGTAAAATTCAAGAATTAATAGATTTAGTTATTAGTTATACATAATTAATCGATTAATTAATTAATATATATTTGGTGTACTTTTCGACTGAACATTAAGCATCAAATTATTTGACACCCACAAGTGACCCAGTCTGTTGCAATAAATAATAAAAAAAAAAAATATTTACTGACAGTCTTGTATTTTTACTAACACCTATTGCATTAAAAGTATTTTAACTGTTTTCACTCGTGTCGCCAAAGAAAAAAAAAAAGAATAAAAATATTATTTTTTTCTTTCTTAGAGAATCCCGTCGGAAACTCAGAATTAAGTAAGAATACTTTAATTTCATAATGTACTTAATTCTTGACTACCGTATATTTGTTGAGCTAGGTTAGTAAAACTTTATAATATATTAAATACTATCATAGCTACATCCATATATTAATGCGCAAGCCGCAAGCTACTAAATTTATTTATTTATTTTCTTTTCTTTTCATTATACTTAACCTTTAAGGCCTAAGGCTATGTAATCCTAATTTATATTTCATTGAAGGGTGCATATGTGGTAAAACTATTTGTCTTAAATTTGGAATAGATGATCCTTTTATATAAATAGAGTAATTTTGACTGGGTTTTAATAATTGAATAGTACAATCTAGATTAAATTTATTTTTAAGTATTTTAACTAATAATTCTACTTCAGAATAAGTAAAACAATTTGCTGCTATTCTAACACCAGGTTTTACTCAACATCCATCATCTGAAATTCAAATTGCTAAGCACAAAGGGGTCATATAGTTTTCTATAATAGGCTTTATAACCTTTTTACCTTTACGATAAAACATATCATGAATTCAATTAAAACTTCTAAATGTAAAAGTATTAAATTCATAACCATAATATACAACTTCTCTACCTTTATGCTTTAATTTTCTAGTGTACATCCTAGGTTCCAAATTAGAACAATAACCATTAGTATAAAAAAAAGAGTATAATCAAAATAAGTAATCTTTATGAATAATACTTTGTCTGTAACATATTCTAGTTCCTTCTATAGATCTACGATTTCCATACGAATCACCTAGTAATGAACCTACTATAATTGAAATTATATCTTCATTATGTGGTCCTATTCTCGATGCAGCTCTTATTCTACTATGAAATGTACGTATATGAAGGTTATGCTTACCATAATTAAATATATCATTTTTTCTTTGACCTATAAAGGTGTTTACTATTTTATTTAAAATATACGGTTTAGGGCCACCATTTTGTTTACCCTCTGCTAAAACTGACATTGAAGGGTCACTAACCTCATCCATTAAATATAATAATTTAAATGAAGGGAAAGCTATTAATATTAATATAATTGCAGGAGTAATAGTTCATATTAATTCGATTAATGTCGGTGTAATAAGTACTTTCATACTTAACTGGATTATATCTTACCTTATAATTGTTTATTTTTATAAGGTTTCCACGTGTAGTCTCTGAGGATCCTACTATATAAAAGCCTTTTATCTTACTATGAGCTCTTTATATTTGGTTTCCTGCTGATAGTCCATTGTACATCCTTTAGGGTTATCACTGATAAAGCATCTAGTTGTTATCTTTATAGTACCTAAAGGCTTTAGGAGTTTCCAGCAAATAGTGGAATTTTATTCATAGTTTTTTTAAGTTTATTTTGGATTTCCTCCGGTAAATTTATATCTATCTTTAAATATTTCACCAGAGTTTATATACAGTCTTACAGTATTAGCACTAATTCCTAAAAAGTTAGCAGCTTTTCTTATCGAAACAAAACTACCAATTAATTGAAACCCTTCAGAATTACATTTTTCATATATTTGAACAGGATAACCTCTACTAGCACTCATATTTAATAAAGTTTCTTCAGAATGTTTTCTACCTAAAGCTTTTTGTCTCATTAACTCTTTAGTTTCTTCAGTATGAGTTTTGCCAAATAATGGATTATTTGATTTAAACTTCTTTAAAGACATAAGTGCTTTAGTTTCTTCAGAATGATTACTACCATATAAAGCGGATTTTTCTTTAACATATACTCCCTTTAAAGCTTTGCTAATTTTAGCTTTAGCCTCTTCTGAATGTTTACGCCCTAAAGAACTACCCGCTATTTTTAATGTGTTGTATCTGGGGTTTAATGTATCAAGGTAGTATTGCTCTCTTTCTGTTAGATCAGGAATATTACAATATTCTAAGATTTCTAATGAAAAATTAGAGTATCCGTACTTAATAAGAGCTCTACTTATTATAAGTGTTCCTCTATTTTTTAAATAACTCAAATTAAAATATCTTATAAATCTTTTGGATAAGTCAACTGATTGCCCAATGTATATATCATTAGTCAATTTATTAGTCCATTTATAGATACCTGATTTATTTTTATTATCTTTTATAATAGATTTTTTCATGGAATAAGCGTCCTCGTAGAACTTTACGCTATTGTTATTTGAAGACGACATTGTACTGTAAGAACATATATATTTATTATTATATTTTACCAAAGACTGAAAACACTTTTGAATCGGCACAACTTTACCGTGATTTAAATATTTATGTGACATAGGAGATTTTGTACTGATATAATTTCAGACTATTGAAAATAAAATTCATCCTACAGCAAATAATATTATTACTAAATAATACATTATATTATCCGTCTATGCTTATAATTAGGGTTATTTACTAATATAAACATAGTAACTTTAATTTTGAGTTTTTCTTATTATGATTCGGGTTTAGATATGTCATCAATATTACAATCTAGCTTTCTGGATAAATTTATATTAGATTTTATTTTTAAGATTTCATCAAGACCTTCAGTGCATGCAGTCAAATGAGCTTTTTTAGTTACTAACTCTACAGCTTTACTTCAATCTCTAAAGTCTTGAGATTTAGATCCCACTAAGCAGTAATTTTTAAAAAAAGGAACTATAATTTCATTAATTAAAGATAATTTAGTTACAACTAAACTTGAAGCTGAGCCTACCTTTTCTAATCTCCCACAGTTAAAGAATTCAATTAATTTTTTCATTAGTAATAAATCTCTGTCATGCTGAGTAATTTGAAAACCTAAAACAGGTCTCATTTTATTTTTAGCTAAATTTTTAGTAATCTTTATTCAAAAACAACCTTCTGCATCAACAAATCCCGCCACTCAATGTGGATTTATTACTGAGGGAATATCCTTAGAAATAATTTCTCTTTTGCTTATATCAGGAAATGCTTCTTTTAAGACATTAGGTAAACCTAAGTTCATAGAAGCTCTTAAAGATATGATTTTATTAAATCCTTCTATATTTAAGTGTTCTTTATTTTTAATAAGCATAATTGCTTCCTTGAATAAGCTATAATCTACACTTTTTTTAGTGATTAAAGGGAATTTTTCTAAATGGTTTAATATAACATCTAACTCATCTAAAGAAAATACCCTGAATTGCACTATATTTAATTTTACCTTTAAGGTACCTATTCCCCCGAAAAACTTTTGAATTTCTTTCATTAGAAATTCATCTTTTTTATGTAAAACTATAGAAAATCCAGGGTTTACATAATACCCTAATTTATATCTAGAATTTTTACCTATAGCTAAATGAAAACATGATTCACCATCCAAAAACCCTGAAACATAATAAGGATTTAACTCTGATTTAATAAATTTCTTCTCATTAGACTCTTCGTCTTTAAGGAAATAAGGAATAAGGGAATTTTTCATATATTTATTCAATATTATAAATTATTAACTACTAAATCTTTTTAAATAATATAGTGAGTGCGTACGAAGTATGCTGTGAATTACATAATATTAAATCAAGATAAATAGATTTTTAATCTAATTAAGAGCTCCGCGTTTTTATGTTATAAATTCTTTATACTTATATAAATCCTTGTAATCGATATAAATTAAAACAAAAGTGTTTTTATCCTTTTTTTTTTGTTACAGTGTTACAACAAAAACTTGAAAACTCAATAACCGGCTTTCCCGGCGACTAGAGTATACCTTACAGAACTATACAAGATATTCTGAAGAACCGTCTACTCGTTGCTCTTTTACAACTAGTAAATATTAATTTTTACTACTTGATTTAGATCCGCGATTACCCATTATTCGAAGAATATATTCTTCTTCTATTTCTAATGATATTACTGTACCCTTAGTGATTAGCTAGGCCACTAAAGAAGTTTCCTTCTATAGCTTAGTTATTAGAACTTTAGGGCTTCCCCGGAGTTTGGCTCTTTTACACAAAAATTCATGTAATTCTACTAACCCTTCCATCTGCAATTTAAAACAAATTTAACATTCAACTAGTTAAAATTTTACCTTTTAAAAAGTAAAAAAAAAAGAAACATCGGACGATACTTATCTGCATATTACTGGCAAGTAGGTTATACTAAACTAGTATTCTAATCTACCTGTATTCATATTAGCTTTAATGCAGATAATTTGATCTAACCCTTCTTTAGTATAATGAGCTTTTTTTTTCAGTTAACACTGAAATAGAGCAAAAGTCTTTAAAATCTAAAGCTTTTATACCTAAAATAGGGTGTTTAAGAAAAAAAGGGATAATAATTTCAGTTAAGTCTGACGTTTTGGATACTCTATATACTACTGCATTCATAGAGTGTTTATATATTTTACCACACTTTAAATATTCAGCAATACAAGCTAATAGTTGTTTATCTCTAGTGTGCTGATTAATTTGAAATATTAACTCAACATATGGTTTAGAGTTACTATTGGCATGTCTAACTTTAACTCCAAATGACCCATCTCCGCTAGCAAACCCTGCTAATCATTGAGGATTATATATAAAAATATTTTCTTTTACAGGTCTTATAGCACATGTAACATTAGCGAAAGCTTCTTTTAACGATTCGGATAAACCATTATTTATGGATGCTTTTATGGATATAATTTTACGTAAACCTTCTGGTGTTAAATGTTCACGATTAACTAGTAACAGGTAAGCTTGTTTAAATAAAAAGTAATCAGCGTATTTTTGTGTAAGAAGAGGAAAGTTATCAAAATGATCTAAAACTATTTTTAACTCTTTAATAGAGAATACTCTATATTCCACGGAAGTTGTACCTTGTAAGTAAATTTTACCTACACCCAAGTAATTTTTAATAGCTTCTAAGACAAAAATATCTTTTTTATGTAAATGTATTTGAAATCTTGGTTTAATAACTCAACCTGATTTAACTAAATTACTTTTTGTAATACTTAAAACAAATGAACCTTCTGCATCCGAAAAACCAGTAATAAAGTTAGGGTCTATTCTTAAATTATTATTATTATCTCCTTTATTTTCATTAACACACGATGTGGAATAATTTATTTTATTAACTAATTGAGTAGTAAGGATTTTGTTCTGATAATTTCTTTCGAAACCCATTAGAGTACATCTTAAATATGGGAAATTAATACCATACCAACTACCGTATACTCGTTGCTCTTTTACAACAATATTTTTTAACATTGCTGACTTAGATCCGCGATAGCCCATTTCGTTTTCACCAGAAAATTTCTTATTTTTTCAGCCTAGCTTACTCTTTAATAACAGTAAGCAAAAGGTCATCTTCTGGCTTATTACTATACCTGAGTAATTAGTTCAGCCACTCATATATTTTCATATATGGTTTAGTACCAGAAGCTTTAGGGGTTTTCCGGAGTTTGGCAGTCTAATCCCCATTAATGATTTCCCAGATCAATTAGAAAGAGGAGTAGCACTATCTTGAAAATATATCCCTCAAGGACTAGGAGCATCTAAATTCAGCAAAACTAAATTATTTATTAATAAGAACATAACAAATTTTTTTTTTTAATTTCTATATTGAATTTTTTTTTATAATATGTAAATATTATTTTGATCGTAAAATATAGAATATATAACAACAAATATAAATTTTTTGGATTTACTATACTGCATAATACTGCGTAATACTGCGTAAGCAGTATAGTAAAGAAAGAAAAAAAAAGTTTTTTTTTTATTTTAGATTCTACTTACAAATTCAACTGTAGAAGACGAATTAAATTTTGTCATAGTTATAGTTTGTCTACTATCTATTTTTAAAGCACTTTTTCCTAATTCATATATAAATCCTATAGTAATAATAATTATAAATCCTAATGTTATTATTAAACCATAAATATTATTTACATATCCACTTACTGCAAAAGGAAAAGTTAATAAAATTTCTAAATCTAATAATAGATAAACTAAAGCAAATATAAAAAATTTTACACCAAATTGTGTTCTATTTTGACCTAAAAAACTATGAAAACCACATTCAAATATACTATATTTTTCTTGGTAAGGATTATGTGGAGCAAATATTAAATTAATAGCTAAAAAAAGTAAAGCAATTATACAGACAAGGATTATAAAGATTGTCATACTACTCATTTAATCATTAAATAAAACTTGTACCAATATGGTCAATGGTGTTAATAATTGATTAATTAAAGAAATCTTATTTCAATTTAACTATCAATAATACTTCAATATATTACTATATTGTTCAGACTATGTTTTTCCTTACTTAGTATAAAATAGCTGACAACTATTAGAGATTATATAAGATCTTTAACTATAGTATTGTCATAGCTAATAGATAAGTAAGGACAGGATCTTTATATAGGATTATTGTTAGTATAACTCACCTAATAGTCGTTGAACGCACTTATCTCATAATATTAGAGTAAGGGCTCTTAATTAAAGGCCTCTCTACTCTAATAACAATACTAAGATAAATTTCGCTGCAAATCATCAAGCTAACATCTGGGTGCTGATATTCTTGCAATTAATCCTGTAGTTTTTAAAAATTTCTGCCATTATTAATAATAGCCAAATTTTCGGGGCAGCCTATTGCATATCGGCTAAGTACTATAAATAACAAAGGAAGTCTCGGAATTTATCTTAATGTATTCATACCAGATTTTATTCCACGTATCTTTTTTACTCCTTCTTCAGTTAGGTGAGCTTTAGCTCTAATTAACTCTACTGCTTTAGATCAATCTTCAAAATCCTTTCTTTTAATACCTCTTATCTCATGATTTTTAAAGAATGGTACTATTTTATCCGAGATATCCGCAAATTTTCTAGTAATAAATACCCCTGACTTGCTATTTACACCATGGTAATTAAATAAACCACATCCAAAAAAAGAAATAAATGATCTTAACAGTAACTCATCTCTCAAATGTTGAGACACCTTAAAACTTAATGAAACTCCATCTAATTTATCTTTACCAAATTTAGCCATTTGAATTAAGAAACATCCTTCACCTGAAACAAAACCAGCCATTCACTCAGGGTGAGGAATAGTAATATTTTCTATCAAAGGTCTAGCGACAGGAACAGTATTAGGGAAAATAGTCTTCAAAGAATCAGATAAACCTAGGTTTATCGAGGCACGAATATTAATAATTTCTTGTAATCCCTTGGCTGACAAATGTTCCCCTTCAATTATTTTAAGGATTATTTCCTTAAATAAAATGAAATCGGCTTTTTTTTGAGTTATTAAAGGGTAGTTATCAAAATGGGCAATTATTTTTAAAATATCATCTAGAGATCTTACTGTGAATTTAGAATCATTAGTATTAGTATAAATATTTCCTATGCCTCCAAGATAATCTTTAATTTGCATTAATAGTAAATTATCTCTTGAGTGCACTTTTATTTGGAATGAAGGTCGGACATAAAATTTACCATTAGGATTTTTTTGAATACCGACATTGAAACAACCTTCTGCGTCTGAATAACCTGATATGAATCAAGGTGAGATATGATTGATATTTTTTCGGCAAAGGGTTGAGTATCTGGAGATTGTTTGTTGCGAAATAATAGAAGATGAGCGAGACATACATCAAATTTGATCATAATTAACCGAGGGAATCAAGCCTCAATTACCTGACAATCTATTGTATGTATTAAAGAGATAAACCCGAGAGTTTGTTAAAAAAGTATTTGATACACTTCTCTTTGTATTTAATAGCCGTAATAAATTACAAGTATAATACTCCTTAGCGCATAGTAAGAATAGGAGGTTAATGGTACCCATACTTAATCATTCACGATTCATAAATATAAATAGTAATATTACCAATGTAATAATAGAAATAGTTATAGAAAAGGGGCTAGAAATAGTACTAATATTTATGTTTTTAACTAATGTATTAGTATTAGTATTAGAAATATTATTTATAGTATCTTTATTATTATTATAAAAATCAGAATATTCATTTAATATTTTATATTCAGGAGTATGGAAAAAAATTTCCTTAATTACATTTAAATAATAAACTGCACCTATTACACTTGTAAGTATTGCAATTAAAGATATAAAAATATAACCATTATCTAAAGCAGCACTTAATACCATCTGTTTAGCAAAAAACCCTATTAAAGGTGGTATACCTACAAAAGAAAATATAGTTATAGCTAAACTTAAAGATAATAACGGATTTATATAAAAATAACCTTTTAATTGGCTAATTAATTGTATCGGTGAATTATTACTTTCTAATAAATTTGTAAATTCTTTACTATTATTTATATAATTAAATAAAGAGAACCCTATTGTAATTAATATAATAAATATATTTAAATTACTTATAGAATATTGCACTAAATAAAATATAAAAGCTTGTGTTGATTCTACACTAGAAATGCTTAAAGCTAGTAATATAAAACCTACATGAGATATAGTACTGTAGGCAAGTAATCTTTTAATTCTAAATTGTGTCAAACCACCTATAGTTCCTATTATTAATGAAAGGAAAGAACTTATAAGTAAACCGTATGTTCAACTAAATTCAGAAAGCGAATTATTAGTATAATATACTAATTCTAATAAAAAAATAAAAATAGAAATTTTAGCAATAATAGCTACAAATGTTGTAACAACTGTAGGTATAGCATCATAAACGTCCACATGATGACAATTAAATTTATCGTCCAAATTAAAGAAAAGAACAACTTTATATAACTCTACGTAAACTAAAGTAGTTTAGTTTATTCTAGATATCTACCTTTATTCATTCCTCTTCTTATTTTACGAATCTTGTCGAAACCTTCGTTAGTTAAATGATCTTTTGTTTGCATCATTTTGGCTACTTTAGCTCAATCTTCAAAATCCTTAGATTTAACGCCAATTATAGAGTATTTTTTGAAAAAAGGTAAAATCTTTTCATAATTATCTTTGAATGATTGACATCTAAACTCAGTATAATCTTTATACGAATAAGTTTGACCACATCCAAAGAAATCTACTAAACTTTTCAATAATAATTCATCTCTAATGTGTTGAGTTACTACAAAAAGTAATACTACACGACTTCCTGTTTTATGTAATTTAGATTCTCTAATACTAATTTTAAAACAACCATCACCACTTGTAAAACCAGCTACCCATTGAGGGTCTAATTTGACACTAGGTAGTAATAATGGTCTTGCTAAAGCAACAGTGTTAGGAAAAGCTTCTAATAGTAGAGGAGTTAATCCTCTATTTAAAGAAGCTCTAATATTTATTATATTTTGTAAACCTTCAGCTGTTAAATGTTCCCTACGTTGCATAATCATGACTACTTTTTTAAATAATAAATAATCAGAATATTTATTAGTTTTTAGAGGATATTTATCAAAATGAGGTATTACTTTTGTAATAATTTGATCTAAAGAACCTATTGTAAAATCACAACAACCATTTCTTTCTTTACCTATTCTTCCTACTCCAAAATAGGCTTTAATAAGTTTTAAAAGATCTAGATCTCTAACATGAAGATTAATTGTAAAATTAACCTCTAATTGTCAACCTAGTAGGTTTTTTGATGATTTACGGATTAAAACAAGAAAGCATCCTTCTGCATCAGAGAATCCTGATATAAATCAAGGGTATAGAGGTAGTTTGCTATTGTCTAAGTTAGACACAGTAGAATAGAGTTGTCTTTGAATAATTTGGTTAGAAGGGATTTTAACTTGATAACTTCTTTCGAAGTCCAGTAGAGTACTTCTTAAATGCGGGAAATTAATACCACATCAACTCCCATTTACTCGTTGCTCTTTTACAATAATACTCTTCGTCGAATGTATTACTGACTTAGATCCGCGATAGCCCATTTCGTTTTCACCAGAAAATTTCTTATTTTTTCAGCCTAGCTTACTCTTTAATAACAGTAAGCAAAAGGTCATCTTCTGGCTTATTACTATACCTGAGTAATTAGTTCAGCCACTCATATATTTTCATATATGGTTTAGTACCAGAAGCTTTAGGGGTTCCCCGGAATTTGATAGTTTACTCCCAACGTTTGTTGATAAGGATTTCCCAAGTCCTTTTTTAGGAGATCAGAAATGAAATGGTGCTGCACTAACTTTAAATAAAAAACCTATACTAAATATAAGCAAAGAAAAATTTAAATAATAAGAATTATATCAAGAGATATAATCTGAATTTAAATCACTTATACTGTTTATTATGTATAATCCTTCTAAACTAGTAGTACCTGAATTAGCATATAGTAAACTAGATCCTAATAAAATAAAACAAGAACTTAAACCCATGGCTGTCGGATTTATCGTACAAAAAATTAAGCATATGCTAAAAAAAAAGAAAATAGATATATATTTATAATTTATTTATAGTTGAACTCTTACTGTGTTCATTCTAGCTTTTATTTTACAAACATTATCTAACCCTTCCGGAGTTAAGTGTTTCTTGTCTTTCAACATTTCAGCTACTAGACAGAAATCTTCAAAATCTTTAAATTTTGCTCCAGCAATAAGATTTTCTCTGAAAAAGGGTATAATTTTTGCAATTATACTGGGAAGATTTGTTACTCTAAATCTACAAATATTATCTCTAGTATAAGTATTACCGCAACAAAAAAATTCAACTAAACTCGCCAATAATTGTTCATCCCTTTTATGTTGAGAGAGATTAAATTCTAATTGTACATTTACTCCTGACTTAGTTGTTGCAGACTTTTGAATATTTACGAAAAAACAACCTTCTGCAGTTGCAAATCCAGCTAATCAATCTATATTGGATATAACTTTATTTTCAACTAAAGGTCTAGGTATATGTATAATATTCTTTTTAAAGGCAGCCTGTAACTGATCTGATAAACCCTTATTCATGGAACCTTTTATGGCTACAATCTTTTGTAACCCCTCTAATCTTAAATGCTCTTTATTTAAAACTAAAATATATGCTTGTCTAAAGAGTTCTAAGTCTGCTAATTTTTGAGTTATTAGAGGATATTGGTCAAAGTGTTTAAGAATTTTATCGAGATCTTTAAAAAGAACACGATAGTTAGCAATTTCATGTGAAGGATGTAAAAAAATATTTCCGACTGAAAAGTGCTTTTGAATTTGTTCTAAAATGGCTAGATCTTTTTTATGTATTGAAATACCAAATTCTAATTTAACTTGTCAACCTACTTTATTTTTATTTTTCGAAACACCTATAGTAAAATAACCTTCCCCATCTACAAATCCTGAGATTCATCCAGAATTAAGCTTATTAATTAAATTCACATGTATAGGGGAGGCTTGAGGAATGGAAGTAAAAAATCTAAACTGTCCTTTTATTTTTTGGTTAGAAAGGATTCCGATTTGATAGTTTCTTTCGAAACCCATTAGAGTACATCTTATGTTAGACATCTTCAAGACGCTGAACATATTACCATTTACTCGTTGCTCTTTTACAACAATATTTTTAGATATTATTGACTTAGATCCGCGATTACCTCTTTCAGTTTCCTTCATATTCTGACTTGTTACTATACCTGAGTAATTACTTCAGCCACTCAACAACTTTCGCGGTTGGCTTAGTATCAGAATCTTTAAGGCGTCCCCGGAGTTTGGCAATAGTAGGCACAAATATAGGAGAATCCCACACTCCTTGGCACCTAATAAAAAGTAAATTAAACCTCCTGTAGTTGATAATTCAGAATTTCTATATATACTACTTAAGAGATATAAACCATAACTTTGTAGTTCTATAGATAAAAAAATAGAAACTAAATCGCTTGTTGATATTAAAAGTACTGCCCCACTTACTATAAACAATAATATTAACGTAAACTGGATTCTTCTTACAAATTCTAAATACAGTTTTGTAGATTATAACTGTAACAACAACAAAAATACAATTATAACTAGTCAAATATAGCTATATAAATACAAATAAATTTATCACGGATCATATAGAGAGAGCCCGTAAATTTATTATCTTTTATACATCGCATCTTTAATTGTTTTTATTAATGCAATACCTTCAGAAGTTAAATGCATTTTATTTTCTATTAATGTAGATACTTCTTTGAATCTTTCAAAGTCTAATAATTTTACACCTGAAAGATTATATTTTAACAATAACGGAATTACTTTTTGATTTAAATCTGAGGATTTAGTTACAATTAATTCCCCTGTCCCTCGATTAGGTGATATTCTCACTACTCCACAATCTAAGAAGAGACAAAGTCTCTCTAGTAATTCAACATCTTTAAGGTGTTGACTTAAAGAAAATGATAAACTTACAGCATACCCTGCTTTTCTTTTATCACTCTCGTAAAGAGAGATATAAAAAGAACCTTCCGCAGTTATAAATCCTGCTAACCAATTAGGATTAATACTAAAAGATATTTTATACTTAGGAAAAATAGTAGGTAAGATATCCGGGAATGCCTCTTTTACTGCTGTAGGTAATCCTTTGTTTAAATTAACTTTTAATGAAAAAACTTTTAATAAACCTGGTAGAGTTTTATGTTCTCCTTTTTCCATAATAAGTACTATTTCCTTAAATAACATAAAATCTTTTAATTTTTGAGTAACTAAAGGAAATTGATCAAAATGAGGTATAATGTATTTTACTATATCTTTTACAGAACCTACTGTATAATAAACTACTCCTCTTTTACTTGTATATATGTTACCTGTTTTAAAGAAAGCCTTAATTTGTACTAAAAGATCTAACTCCTTTAAATCTAGTCCTATTGTATACATAGGTACAATTTTTCAACCTATTCCTTCTTTTTTTTTTGTAATAGAAACAGAAAATGAACCATCTCCATCTGTAAAACCTGTTACAAATCAAGGATTTAATTTAAATCCGTCTTTATGTATAAAAGATTTAATATTTTTTGGTTCTTTTGTTACTATTGTTGTTGTAGAATATAAACGTTTATTTAGAATTTGATAAGATAGAGATCCAGATAAGGTAATTCTTTCGAACCCTCTAAGAGTACACCTTAAATTTATTAAATGCGGTTTAATAAATCAACTGCCGTCTACTCGTTGCTCTTTTACAGTAGAATTATTATTATTAATTACTACTGACTTAGATCCGCGATTGTCCATTTTTCGGGTTTTTATACCGAGAGTTCCTGGGAAATACATCCCATAAATATTATACACTATTAAATATAATAATAGAACCATCTTTTGACTTGTTACCATACTTGAATAATTAGTTCAACCACCACGGAAAATCTTTTCCAGATTTGGTACCAAAAGCTTTAGGAGGTCCCCGGAGCTTGACAGTTTATCCCGTAATATTTTATATATTTGTTGTTCAGGATATTCAATTATTTTCATATGTTCTCTTAATTTATTAAAAAAAACTGTACTAAAAATTTTTATTATATCTTTTAATCAATAATAATTAGATATTTGTAAAATTCTAGGGTAAAAACTTGTTAATTGTAATATTATTATACTAATAAAAAAAATAAAAATATGAAAAGTTTGTGTTATATTTGTAATATGTAACAAACCACCATGTAAACCTAAACCTTTATTAAGTATAAGCATACTACATATCTCATGTGTAATGCAATAAATTAAAGCTAAAAGAGCCGCTTGATTAAATAAAATAGAAATATCTCGTCTTGATACGACGGCATTTGAAAGCAATAAAGAGAGTATAGAACTTATTATCATAAATTTAAATAATTGATTATAACTACTAAATAAAAAAAATTTTTTTTTTAGTCTTATTGTGTTAGGTATTGCTTTTGAGCGAGCCGTCTATAGATGGCCAGCCCGAGGAGAAAATCGAATTCTCATCTTTAATGTATGAAATTAAGGTTTTACCTTTAAACTACCCGAGCTTAAGAAAAATTTGATAGAATCTAAATTATATAAAATACTTAAATTAAAACGTAAGACTATTGAAAACAATAAAAATTAAGATTTTTTTTAGTACTTTAGTACTTTAGTAAAAAGATTTACTAGAAGAGTTCTGATATAAGCCTTTTAGATTGTTAGGGACAATACCCTGATTTGAACAGAGAACCTACTGTGCCACATACAGTAGCTCTACCAATTGAGCTATATTATCCTAAAAATTTATGAAGGAGTGATTCGAACACTCAAAACTTAAATACCAAAAATTTATGACTTACCAATTAGTCCACAACATATTTATATAAAAATATATAAGGATATTATAACTTTTTTATAGATGACAAGACTTGAACTTGTATAGCTAATCACTATTTCGGCCTAAACGAAACCTGTCTACCATATTCCAGCACATCCATTTATATTTAATGTCTAACATAAGACTCGAACTTATAACCAAAACAGCTTCAGTGTTCTGCTCAACCAATTGAGCTTCTTAGACTTTTGGAGATACCAGGCTTCGAACCCAGGAATCTGACGTGCAAAGTCAGTGTTTTACCAAACTAGACTATACCCCCCTAGTAATTAACTTAAGTATATTCTAATATTAAATATGTATCCAGAGAACGACTTGAACGTTCACGGCTATTAACCAACAAAGCTTACACCCACCATCTAAACTTTTCTCATGAAGACTGAGATTATTATACAAAGCGTCAATGCATTTAAAGTTGCACTTAATCTCTTAAAATACAGCCTGTACTCAAGCCAGTCTAACTTGTAGACTTTATAGATAAAGTGTAACCTTTACAAGATCTATTACTACTTATACATCTACGCACGTAAGATTCGTATACATTTAAAAACTTCCCTGCAGTGGAATTTCCACTGCAGTGTATACACGGAAATTCTAACGTTTCCTTAGTCTCATTATTAGTCAACAATACTGGTTTAGCATTCTTACTATTTAAAGATATTTTTTGTTTAGTTTCTAGAATGCTAGCTTGCTAACGTATACACTGAAAGAGTTTTATCTATATTAGCTTTACGTATTAACTCCTTAGAGGTTTCAGAATGTTTAGCCTTTAATATAAGATCCTTTACGCTTATAGCTTCTTTATAACTCTCAAGACTAAAGATTTCATCCGCAGTAGTAGAAGATTTATAGACAAGATGTCATTTATCTAAAAAAAAACCCTTCAATTGGATAGATTTAGCTATAGAACTTTGATGTACACCCAGAAATTCTGCAGCTTTTCTAATAGATACAAAAGATAAGACCTCTCCTGTATCAACATTGTGCACAAGAGTAAATACTCCTTGATTGATGGATATAGCTATTTTTAATCTGGCCTCCTCTGATAATACATTATTCATTTTTTTTTATACTCATCAGTTCTCTAACGGCTACACTGTGTTTAAATCCTGTTAATGACCCTGCTATACTTAAAATATTATATTCTGGTTTAAGTGTGTCAATATAATATTGCTCTCTTTCGATAAGTATATCTATTTCACAGTATTATAGAATATCTAGACTAAACTTAGAATAACCCTTATTGAATAAAGATCTATATATTTTACTATTATTTCTCTTAATTTCTCTTTCTAGGTAATTTACGTTAAAGTATTGTCTAAATCTAGCTGAGAGGTTTCTAGAAGAAATAAGACTTACCTGTATCAAGATTAACTCATCTGTATATACCGATTTTGTCTTTATTATCTTTTAATATAGTAAATTTATCTATATCCGCGTTTGAATATGTAATAAAAGAGGTTATTGGTAGATTTTTTTGTTGCTTAATTTCATATGCTTATGAAATATGAAATATGAAATATGAAATTATTATGCAAATACTGCTGCCCCATAGAATTTTAAGTATATAATAGGTAACTTGAAAATTTCAGTATGAACCTTTAGAACCTTACCTCTTTACTATGAAATTAAGGTACTGCAGCTTGAGGGATTTTCTCCCTCAACCACGCTAATATTAGTACTTGATGGATAACTAAAGGTTTTATATTACAATACTCACTTTACAGTATAAGGGCCTTAATTGAAGTTACTTTGAACATTATGGGTTAGTTCTGAAATCTTTCTTTGCAAGATAAATTTCATGATTTTGCATTGATTAATTTTGTAACATATTTAAGGATGCTCGGCTAGACTTGTGACCTAACCTCTTTGTATAACAGGAAGATTGGTACAGTTCATACGTCCCGTATCGCATATCTATTAAATACTTATATCGTAGACTTAGCTTCTAAGATGAAAAAATAAAGACTTCAGGGGGGTAAGAGAGCTAGGGTGTAAACCTTCAACCTTGACTTGATTATCGAAAATCTACCTTCTAATACATTTATTTAACACTAGAAAACGGGGATTATTTATTAATTGATTTGTGATCCTATATTCTCAGGATCTTACCTGAAGGGTGACTTGAACACCCACGAGTCACCTCAGAATATCTTAAGTATTCACTGTCTACCATTCCAGCACTCAGGTTATTATATACAAATAACTTATACATTCTACCTGTATAGTTTGCTTATTTTGTTTTTTTTTTTTAAGGTAACCCTTTAATTCATTAGGGAGGTTAATGAAAAACCACCCTTCCCTATCTACGTAACAAAGGTTTTCACTTTATTTATAATAAATTTTAAAATCAACAAAATCAATAAAATCAATAATACAAACATTACACATGCTTCGCTGCTTCGCTGCTTCGCTGCTTCGCTGCTTCGCTGCTTCGCTGCTTCGCTGCTTCGCTGCTTCGCTGCTTCGCTAGCCCTCCCTTAAAACAACCTTCACTAAAACCTGTTGTGTTGATTGCCTAACCGACTAGCACTGTCTACCTATTCCAGCACCCGAAAAAAAAAGTTTTATTTATTTATATATGCGAATAAAAGGATTTGCACCTATATTACCTGGGCATGAGCCAGATGTGTTACTTTTACACTAATTCGCTTTTAAGGATAAAGTGACTTGAACACTTATAATTACTGTTATGAGCAGTACGCTCTACCAATTGAGCTATAACCTCTACATATTTATATGTATGTTTTTGTTTTTATAGAAAGTTTGATTTATTTTGTCTTTTTTTTTATAGTTGCTGCTTGCTTAGCTTGCGCATTGCTGCTTGCTTAGCTTGCGCATTGCTGCTTGCTTAGCTTGCGCATTGCTGCTAATTACATTAGCACTACGAAGTAGCAAGCTAATGCATGCATGTTTGAGTTATTTTGTTTTGTTCTGATTTCAGGGTAGAACTAGGCAGGGTTCGAACCTGCGAATGTAGCAGTGAAAATGCTATGTCTTACCACTTGACGACTAATTCTTAAATAGTCAATACCACTTGACGACTAATTATTAAAAAGTCCAATGTAAGTATCGCACTTACTTCTATTGATTACAAAACAATTGCATTTCTTTTATGCTAATCAGACAACTTTAGATTAACCTAAAATAAAAGAATTAACTTAAACTTAACCTAAAGCAACACAAGATATAGATAATAATTAGGTTTTTATAAAATTAGTACTTAGTTCCTTAAAATATTTAGATTATTACAAACTAAGCCTATCAATGTAATATTATATTACGTATATTTAAGAAATATCTTAAGGTAAGTTTCATGCCTATATGCTTTCAGCACTTATCTTTAACTAACTTAGCTTTCCTGCCATGCCTATACTATACTATTTACTTAAGTGAAAATAACATCCCCTGGACCTATCCATATATATTAATCAAAGGGGCGCATAAACAACAGGTAAACCAGAGGTTAATAAAATTGCTATACAACTAAGGTATAACAACAGTACCCCATGTTCCTTTCGTACAAGGTTAATCCTTATTATATTCTAACTCCCTCTAGAAGATAGAAACCATACTGTCTCACGACGTATTTAACCCAGCTCATGTAACTTTTTAATCGACGAACAGTCGCACCCTACATAGTTTCTGCATCCATGAGGATAAGTTAAGCCGACATCGAGGTGCCAAACCGCGCACTCATTTTGTACACTCTTGCGCAAATTAGCCTGTTCAACTTGTTATCATATTAATATATTTCCATCTTTCACAAAATGGTTCAGACTATTTCTTCATTTAATTTTTTTTTTGTATTTATAGTATAATGAAAAAAAATAAGTTTTTTTATTTACTAGCTTGCTAATGAAATTCATCCTTTCACTGCAAAAGCACCAATCCTTAAGAACCTCTTCCCTTGTTAATTCCTGCTTTAATTTTTAAAATTTTATCTAAACCTTCGGCTTCGGATGTTAAATGTTCCTTATCTTCCATTAAATTAACTACCTTACACCAATCATTAAAGTCTTGTAACTTTACTCCTAAGATTTCATGTTAATTGAACTACAATTGGCTAATGTAGAATAAGATTTACCAGATATTCAACCTTTTACCGCAAAAGCCCCGATCCGACGTTTAGATGTAAACATTGAATATTGTATATTAGGTTGAACATAGCCTCTCATATTTACAGAAGATAATCCTTGATATGATGAGTCAATATTTTTTAACCCTCCTTTTATTTTTACTTTAAATAAAGACCTATCTGCTCTATTTCGTTTAGTTAATCTACCTTTAACTTCTAATTTTATACCTCATAGATTTTTATAATTTATAGAATTAAATATAATATCATATATTTTAGCATAATTTTTTTTTAAATTAAAATTAAAATAAAGAGGTTTAGCTTTAGCTTTAGCAGCAGCAGCCTTAAATTCACTACTAGTACTAGTTCTAGTTATAGTTCTAGAAAGAACATTATAATATATATTATTTAATAATTCAGATAAATTATTATCTATCAATATGGAAGTTAAGTTAAAAGATTTAAATTTATTTTCCAGCAAGTTAAAATCTACACTTTTTATCTTAGGACTTTTTTTAATTTTCCAGTTTCTTTTAGGTAAAGCTGCCTTCTTTAAAATAACACCCATCATTTCTACAACATTACTATTTCTATCTTTTAAATGTTGTGCTAAAATTTTAGTAAATAAATCACTGTTAAATATTATAGATTTCAAATTTACAATATTAAATTCTACTTTTTTTTTATAAAATTTAAGAATTAAATTATTTAACTTAAATAAAAGTTTTTCTTCAAATTTATATTTATTAAGATTTAATCTTAATTTATATTTTCTAAGAAGCACTAGATTTTTATAAAAAAGATTTAATTTTGATTGAAAATCAAAAAATTTTTGAGGAGTAGGAGTTAAAGGTATATAAAAAAATATATAAAGTTCCTTTCAAATTTCTTTTAAGAAATCCTCATAAAATGAATTTTTAATTCATTTTATTCTAGTTAGTATAGATATTTTCTCTCTATTATATACATATACAGTTAAAAGAGCTTTATTGTTAGTGTGCTTGATTTCTGCTTTACTTACGTATATTTTATTAAAAGATAATTTTCTAAAACTACGAGGTCTATATTTACTAAAAAGAAACTTATTATTAAAATATAAATTAAAATAATTTTTTATTAAAGAATTAACATTTAAATCATAAAGAGGTAAATTTTTTAACTTATTAGAATTAAAAGCATAAAAACTATTTTTTCATTCTTTTGAAGCAGGAGGTAAATATTTTGTTTTTCCTACATAATTAAAAGAATCTTTTAGATTTAAAGTTAATAAATTTTTGTTATTCTTTAAGTATTTAGTAAAAAGAGTTAAATTTTTGTTCATATTGCTATTGCTATTGCTATTGCTATTGCTATTGCTATTGCTATTGCTATTGCTCATATAAATTTTATTTTTCTATTTTATATTTTTATATACAAAAAAAAAAGAAAAGTTGGGTATTAGCAAAGGATTATTGTTAGCATACTCACCTTATAGTCGTTGAACGATTTTATCTTTTTTTTTTTGCTAAGATAAATTTCGCTTCAAATTTACTTAAATAATTAAAGTAATTTTTGAAATTAACCCAATATATTCTCAATAATTTTTATTAAATATTGAAGGACAAACATCCCTAGCGTAGCTTTTCCAAAAATCCAAGATCTTTCCTTTTTGCATCTTGTGATCCTATGCCCCGCTTACGCGACTGTAAGATTTGTTGTTAATCAAACAGTAAGGCAAGATTAAGCCATTGAGCTTGAGAAGTAACAAACATTATTATTATTAAAATTAAATTAATAATAATTACAAAAAATCTTAGAAAAATATTCATAATCTTTTTTATTATCACATCTAATTTCTCTATAAATTAAATCTTACCTAATTTCCTGTATATTATATGCAAAATACATATAACCTTTTTAATACTGCACCCAAGTAGTATAATATATTATATTATGCTATACTCTATGGATTACGTAAACAAGATAAACATAGAATTTCTATAATTAAATTACAAACATAAATCTTTACTTTTTAGACACACCCATCTACTCTTTATGGGGTCTGTGCCCCGCATAAACTGTCTCCTAGCAATTGTTCCTTAAATTAAGGTTTAATAATATGGTAGACCATTAAAGGTGTTTCATTTCTATCGAATCAATTACCTTTTACGCTAATAATTTTCCCGGTCATATTCAATAATTAGTAACAGTAAAGCTGCATAGGGTCTTCTCGTCTAACTAGAGGTAAACTGTATCTGCACAGTTATTCCAATTTCACTGAGTCAATCATAGAGACAGCTGTTGTATCGTTACATCATTCATGCAAGACCGCATTTAACGGCCAAGGCATTTCGCTACCTTAGGACCCTCACGCTAAGGCCGCCATTAACCGGGGGTTCCTCTAAAACCAAACCTTAGACAATTTAGTTAATTCGTTAACCAGCCGGCATCGGGCAGAGATCACACTCAATACTTAGATTTATCATCTTTTTGCAAAGTGCTTTGTTTTAATTAAACAGTCGTACAACAATATTTCATGCTTCTTCACTTTTACTCGTATTAATCGAGATTCATGAGCCCTCCTTCAACTTGTTATCATATTAATATATTTCCATCTTTCACAAAATGGTTCAGACTATTTCTTCAATATCCCTTGTGTGTGTGGTATTAAGCTAAAAAACTCCGATTTGCTTTATCAAATTTATATAAACTAAAGAGTCTTATTATTCTAAAGTCTCTTCAACTCTACTTATATTAATCTTATCATATAATGTATTATCTCTAAGTTTATTTGTAGATAATCTTGCTCCATTCATACCCTTTGAAAGCTTTAATAATAAATCTTTTACTTCTTCATTATTAATGTGTGCTTTATTATATAATTTATCACATATAAAACAAAAGGTTTTAAAATCTTCCTTCTTTCTAGAATAGAATTCTAATTTACTTAAATACGCATTAAAAAAATGATGTAAAAAGGAAATACCCGTAATTTCAAGTCTTACTGAAGGTTTACTATTACCTTTAGCTTTACAATCACGTAATTTAATTCCACCTTTAGTATACACGGTTGTTACATGTAGCATCAAATGTTCATAAATATCCATTAAAAGAGGTTTTTGGGTAGAAGTTAATTCCAACTCAAACTTAGGTGTTAATCCATGCGTTTGCACGAAGAAACTACCTTCTCCTTCTATAAGACCTAATAATTTATAATCCGTAATTGTACGTTTATAATTTAAAGGTAAGACAGTAGTCACACGTTTTGTATTATGATTAGCACGTAGTTCTTCAATCTTAGTCTTCAAGGTTTCAGTTACTAAATCTGAACGCTCAAAGTATAAAAAGAAAGCTTCCCTGAAATTAAGATAATCTAAATATTTATCTCCCATTAATTGGTGCTCATCTAATATCTTGATAAGAATTCGTAATTCCTTTTCAGAACCTACTTCAAATGAACATGTATTATAATTAGGTCTTAATACTACTCGTCCTATATCTAATTTAAGACAAATAGTTCTTAAAACATTTTCATCGTCTATGTGCAATTTAATTGTAAATTCAAAAGAATAACGTATTTTACCATTAGACATTATTCTACGTTTTATATGAAAACATCCTTCACCATCTATAAACCCTGCAACTCACTCATAAAAATTTATATTTATTTGATTATTCATTTATTTAATTTTATTACATTTAGTTTTATATTTTCATTACACACAACACTACAGAGATATGTTGGGTATTAGCAGGTGATTATTGCTGTGTTGCTCACACCATAGTCGTTGAACGGTTTTATTGTTTTTTATAGTATTGATTTATTTAATATTAAATAATACATATACACACAATTAAACTTCGCTTCAAATTTACTTAAGGGTAAGTAATTCTTGAAATTAACCCAATATATTCCCAATAATTATAAGTATTAATACTTAAAATATTGGAGGACAAACATCCCTAAGTTACGGTAGTTAGTTTGCCGAGTTCCTTTATGATTGTTATCTCATTTACGCCTTCGTATTCTCTACTAGCTTACTTGTTTCAGACTCTAGGCACGGTTTTTTTTATTAAATTGTATTGATTTAATAAATCCAATAGGATTCTTTTTTTAGGAAGGAAAAATTTACTTTACATATTAATCCCCTATGCAAGATATTTATCCCTATATAAGATATTTGTGTATCTTACATATTTTATTAATAATAAATACGACTATTAATACACATAAATATGTAATAATTACATGTTTTATTAATAATAAATACATCTATTAATATACATTAATACATGTATTTTTTTTTTTAATAAAAACACAATAAATGTGTTTTATTAAAAAAAAACACATTTATGTATAGAAATGCCTAAAAATATATTTGATGTACTTAAGCTAGTGTCAATTTCTTAAGCAATAATATACTCTAAGCACTATATACTTATAAATTTTTACATCCTAAATACTCAAATCCCTTTTTAAGTTTTCCAGCACACTCTGCACTTTTAAATGTTTTCCTTAAAAAATCAGAAGAGATATTCTCATTATTCTCATCGCAATAACCTTAAGATTATTAACTTAGAGGCCGTTACTTAACATGTCCATAAGCTTTAGGCGAGAAGTTTTAAACCTTCTTTTTTGTTACTCATGTCACCATTCTCACTTGAATTCTTATATATTTTTTTTGAAAAGTCAAAATTCATTCAACGTTCTACTACCCCATAATATAACATTAAATAATAATTAATATTTTATATGGACAAGGTTTCGGTATATTATTTAGATCCGTTAAATTTTAGATGCTTTTAAGGTTTAACAAGTGACTCTGTTACGAGATCTTTAAATTATGGCTGCTTCCAAGCCTATCTTCTTGTCGACTTATATAAAAACTTTCTTTATTTCACTTAATAATAATTTTGGAACCTTAACTCTTGTTCTGGGCTGTTTCCCTTTTGACATACACGCGATTTATGCTTATGTGCTTAAACATAAATTTTCTCCCTAAATAGTTTTAAACTATCCATTTAGACAACAGATTTTTAATCTGCCTTCAATAATTTGCTATTACCGAAATTAAAGTAATTTTATTCTTTTTTTTTATGAAACACTATGTGTATGCTGCCTACTAATTTTTTTCTGAAACACGATAAAGACCTTTTACAAGGCTCTCTCTTTTTATTGCGTTTCGTATAGCTTGTCTTTTAACTTCTAAATACTCACCTGCTTTTGTTAAAGTAGGAAATTCAATTACTTCATTTGTTTGAGTATTTAAAACTAAAACAGGAACCCCTTCACGTTCTGTAGTTTTAGCTGTAATATTAGCTAAAGCTTCAGGAGTAAGAGGGTTATTTTTTTTAAAGTTAAGAGTAGCTTTAGATAATTTATCTCTAGTTTCCTCACTAACTTCTTTATTTGAATGCACTAAAGACAATATATTTTTATGTTCTAAGGAAATTTTTTTTAATTTAAATTTAGCTAAGTTTTCCTCACTATGCTTAAACCCTAATAAAGAGTAAGCATGTTTTAATATATTATATTCCGGATCCAATAAATCTAAATAAAACTGCTCTCTAACAATAAGCTCATCTGCTCTACAATATTCTAAAATTTCTAATTGAAAATTCTCGTACCCATACTTTAGTAATGCAGCATGAATTGGTCTAGGATTTCTTATTAATTCACTTTTATTATAATAATCCCCTAGTCTTTTAAATAAATTCAGACCACTACCCACATAAGTATTATTGTTTAATTTGTTAACTCAACGATAAATTCCTGATTTATTCTTATTTTCAATCAGAATACTTTGTTTATTTAATAATGCATTATCATAGCATTTTACAGGATAGCTTACGCACCCTGTATTATTATTTAATGTTGTTGTAAATTTTGTGACTTGATTTTAATGTTATTTGTTTTAAGCCGATGGTTTAGTGTTTGTCTCATTACCAAACATGGGTCATGAATTAATATTCAAGCTCATCTCTCAGATTGCTAGTGTCGCCACTAGGTCCGGCTGAATTAATAAAACTCAGCAAACGTTATAACATTATCGCTTACAGTACCTTAACCTATTAACACTAAGAGTCGAGGGTGTCAGCCCCACATCTTCAGTTTACCTTCCGAGAGGTAGTCGCCTGTCGTATTAAGTCTTTTGTAAGAGTCGGCTGTGATAAAAAAAAAGAATAAAATTATTTTAATGCCATTGCATTCTTTCGAATGAGGCCTGACTATATCTTAAGCATTATTTATATAACACCAATCACCATTTAGTCGATGAACTGCACATCTGTTTATTAATAATTATTAACAGACGCTTGGCTGCGGATTACCCATTAATATCAACCATGATTTTACCATACCACGAGTCATTACCTGTGCCACAAGATGTGTTACCACTCTTGCTTGGTTATGATTGCTTTAGGGTGTTCCCGCAATTTGACGATTTGTAGCAGAAGGTTCACTTCCACAAAAAGGCTGTACATACAACCTTATCATTCTATGTCTGATAATTCAAGATTCATCTTTGCCATTCCGAGTCTACATACTCACCGATAAAATCTTCACGATCCCCCGATATATACAAAATAAAATGTATTTTATTAAAAAAAATATACACCTTGCCTGAGATTAAGTTCTGTACCTACTAAGATGTTACTTAAATTGCCTACTATTATAGGTTTCGCAGAAACAGATCTACCTCTTTAGTCTTTAATTAAGACAAAGCTGAGGTCCTTCTCCCTAAATAGCTATAAACTATCCATTTAACGGGCATTAAATTACTTATTCTTATTTTTTTTTATCCTATTTTAGAAGATTAGTTAAAACTCACGTTTTTGCATCTCTTTGTTTAGGTATATGCAGCACGTCTATAGCCCACAATATTAAGGCCATGATAACTTGTCGGCTATTATTTCAATCTAAATAAGATATCACAGGTAGGGTATACCCCTACCACTCTGGATTCTAAATTTATTCTTAAATAATGAAGTATGAATATAACACATTAAGTGTTTATTTCGAGAGGACATGCCAAAATTTAATAAGTATTTTAATGCCCTGTATCCTTTCGGATAAGGCTTGACTATATCTTAAGCTTACGCTAACCAACATCTAGTCGATGAACAGCACACCCTGTATTAATAAATATAAGGTGCTTGGCTGCGGATTACCCATTACACTCGCGTGTATCAATTTCGATTTTACCTTACCACGAGTCATTACCTGTGCCACAAACTATGTTGCCATGTCTGTTTGGTTGAAATTGCTTTAGGGCGTTCCCGCAATTTGATGGTTTAAGCAGAAGGTTCACTTCTACGCACTGGCCTAATTAGGTGCTTATTCTAATTTTCTTACCAGCTATCCTAGTCAGAATTGTCTTTCACTTGCTTACCATAGTTCTTCGGATATCTTTGCAACGATACAGATTATCTCTTTACCCTTTATTGGGGTTGAGCTGAGATTTTTCTCCCTAAATAGTTTGCATTACTATCCATTTAACGGATAATAAAATTATATGTGTGTTTTAACTAATTCTTCTTTGTGTGCGCAAGCTGTACGCAAGCTAAAGATATGTTTTTTTCAAAAGACTCCTAATTTTTACTGCTTGACTTACTGCATTTCTATGTACTCCGTAGTACTTTACCTACCTCTGTCATACTACCATATTCTGTTTTTTCTTTAGTTTTTATATTTTCAACTATAACAGAAATCTTACGAGCTTCAGCTGCATTCTTAGTTGAAAGAGCCTTTCTTTTTAAGACTTCTTCACTTAATATAAATCCCTCATTTTAGCTAGAGATTCAGGAGTATGTTTATACCCTAAAGTAGAACCAGCTGTTTGAACGATATTATACTCAGCCTTCAGAAGATCTATAAAATATTGTTCTCTTTTTAAAACATTATCTTCATTACAGTATTCTAAAATTTCTAAGGAAAAATTAGAAAACCCGTATTTTAATAATGCCCTATCTATAGGTCTATTACTTTTAGCTAAAGATCTTAAACTAAAATATGTGTACATTCTTACACTTATGTTAATAGAACTACCAACATAAGTATTCCCATTAATTTTATTAATCCAACGATATACACCGACTTTACCTCTATTATCTGCAAATAAATTTAATTTATCTGTATCTGCGTTAATATATAGTATAATTGGTTTAACCATATTATTAGCATTATCTGATGAATAAAACCTATAAGATAAAAATCCTTTAAGTTTTAGTGTTTGTAGAAAGAATTTTTTGTTTCTAGCTTTAATTATTATAATATTTTTTATATTAGTACTTCAGAGGTTATCCTTTCAATTCTATCATTGGGTTAGGGGGGCTAGCCTTCCAATGACCCGAGTACCTTTCTACGTGTACCTTGCTTGTAGCTGCTACGGGTATTTACTCAAGATAACTACTCGTCTATTTATAATTAAAAAGATTAATTAAAGTGATGAAGTATAAATACGTTGTGGTACTTATTGACCGCGATGGATGCATCTGTTCTGGCACATCACACATATAATTATATTATCCTGCAATGTTTCCATTGAGGCTTGACTATATTTTAAGCATTATTTATATAACACCAATCACCTTGTAGTCGATGAACCTTTTTCCATAAGTGATTTTATGGAACTTGGATGCGGATTACCTATTGATTTACATCGATCAATATTGATTTTACCATACCGCGAGTCATTACCTGCGCCCCTAAATATATTACTATCTTAGGTTGGTTAATATTGCTTTAAGGACTTCCCGTCAATTTGATGATTTATTGCGAAAGGTTCACTTTCACATGGGCTATTTACAAAGGCTCAATTTTGTTTTAACCCGTTCGGACCTTTATAGTCCTGACTATGGTAAGATCACTAGGCTTCGGGTCTAACTTTAGACACTGTTCATTATTTTAACGACTGGTTTAACTGTGCAAATTTCTTTATTTTCAATTAATATCTTAATAATAAATGAATATAAAAATTTTTTAGCTCGCATCTAATGTTAACTTGGTGACCCATTATGCAAAAGGTACGCTCTTGCTTTTATTTGCTCGAGCTGCTTATAAAACTACTACTTCAAAACGTTCCCTCACGGTACTATTCACTATAGCTTATGTATTATATTTAGCCTTAGAGGAAGGTTCCCCGTACTTTTAAACACTATCTTTTCAAACAGTTTTTAAACCATTTTACTTATTTATGTAGGCTACTCTATTTTCGTTCACACTAATAATAGAATCTCGTTTGATTTGTTTTCCTGAAGTTAATAAGATATTTCAATTTACTTCGTTTATATACTAATTTCTCTAAGAGTTGATATGACATTAATTTCATAAACCTTGTAATCTTTAATACATAGCAAGCTATCCACAGTAGTCTCTTTATATACTTATATATATAAATATATATATAAATAGATATCTATATCTGTTATATTTCTATAGAGTTTTTACCTTAATTAAATAAAGCATTAAACTATAAGTATCGGATTACTGTGATTCGAACACAGAGATTCTCCAACCCAAATGGAGTGTCGTAACCAATCTGACTCTAATCCGTACTTCGTACTTCGTACTTCGTACACCATAAATACAAAAAGTACATTTAACTAAATTATAATTTAATTTAAATCTAATATAATTGTGCAAGCTAGCAAGCTACTAAAAAAAAAAGAGAAATTTATTCTTTATTTAATGTTTAGTAAAATCCTTAGCGTAGGCAGCGTAGCAGCGTAGCAGTTCTTTTAAAAGATATTTTTCTTTGAAATATTAATGAAATAGAATATATAGGATTCGAACCTATGATGGCAATACCCATAACTAGTCTCAAGCTAGCCACCTTAAACCACTCGGTCAATATTCTTTAATTCTAAATTGTAATTAACGTACAACCAAGATACATATTAAGTGTCGCTATATCACTATTAAGCGCTTAACACCCATAATTCCTCAGCGACTTGAACGCTGATATCATTCTTATCAAAAATGCACTTTAACCTGTTAAGTTAAGGAATCTGATTAATATCACGCCCACCCACTTTGCCTCCGAAGGAGCGAGGAATGATTCCGTGATATTTATATTAATTGTTTGAATAAACAGTTATAAGATATAAATCAAACATAACTGTCTTTTTTTCGATATGGCGTTTTTTTTTTCTTGAATATCATTCTTATCAAAAATGCACTTTACCTGTTAAGTTAAAAAATTTTGTTAAGAAATAAGAGAATCGAACTCATAACCTTCCGTGTGTAAAACGGTTGCTCTACCATTGAGCTAATTTCCTTTAAATTTAGTTTTTTTGTTTTATAGTTATAACTATTGCCCCTACCATAGCTAATAATAAGATAAAGCTAGCTATTAATAATCATATATTATAGTTAGTGTACATCAAGTTACCTATACTTGTAATATGGTTATTTTCAGCTAAATTCCCATCTCAGATTTTACTAGTTACAAATAATAAAACATTTTCTTTATTAGTATTAACTATATAATTAAAAATATTTTCTGGTTCTGGTTTATTTATAGAAATATTATATAAATTAGAAATTAATTTACTCTTAAAATTACTTAAAATAGCTATATCATAAGGTAATAACTGAAATAAAGAATAACTAATAGATATTCCAATAATTATTGTTAAAGGTATACTATTACTAGTGTTACTTTGAAGTTCACTTATTCTAATATTTATCAACATTAAAATAAATAAAAATAATATGGACACAGCCCCTATGTATACTATTAAATAAGATAAACCTATAAAATTTAACCCTAATATAATTAAGTAAGAAGAAATACTAGCAAATAATCCTATTAAAAATAAAACTGAGATAATAGGATTTTTATTTACAATAACGGATATAGCACAAAAAATTGCTAGTACAGTCATTATATCTAATATGTTAGATATATAACCATTTGTATATGTTTCATTTATTAAAACTAAATTATTATTCATTATAAGATGATAATTATTGTACCTTAATATAAAGGAGATCGCTATTAATTCATTTGATACGAAGTACGAAGTACGAAGTACGAAGTACGAAGTACGAAGTACGAAGTACGAAGTACGAAGTACGAAGTACGAAGTACGAAGTACGAAGTACTGAAAAAAAAAAGAAAAAAAAAAAGTTTTTTTATTAAAAACAAAAACCAAAACCTTATTAAGTAACGATTATTTTATAATTAATCATTACATATAATTTTTATTTGGAATTGAGGTGAATCGAACACCTAAGTGAATAACACAATATTTAGCAAATATCTCGCCTTACCGGTAGCAACAATTCCTTAAAATTTCAAACCAATATCTAGTATTATTTATAACAAGAACCTTATTTAATGAATTTAAAGGCTAAACCCTATAAAACGAAAACGAACTAAGCCGGTCTCGAACCAGCATCTCCTTCCGTGACAAGGAAGTCCTTTACCAATTAAGTTACTAATTCTTATTTTTTTTACGCCTAGTGAGACTCGAACTCACACGAACCGATTGGAAGTCGGAAATTCTACCATTAAATTATAGACGCTTTTTAAGTTAAGAGGATATTTGGGACTTGTCGGATTCGAACCGACATCTACGAGATTAAAAGCCTCTTGTAATAACCATTATACTAAAATCCCTATTATTCATGATAATTAAATATTCATTCATTCATTCTAGTATTATATTAATACAATATAAAGTAATATACACAAGAGTACTTAGATTCGAACTAAGATTAAAAAGGTTGAAGCTTTCTGTTTTACCATTAAACAATACTCTTTTAAATTATTATATATTAATATATAATAATTTATTATACAAACTTATTATATTATGATCCTCAATAATATATAGATACATATAAAAATAATCAAACTACATCTACAAAATGTCAATACAATATACCACCTTCAAATCCCAAATGATGATTATCTGTTAAGTGATACGCAAATATTCTTCATAATGCTACACCTAAGAAAATAGTACCAATTATAACATGAAAACCATGGAAGCCAGTACTAAAAAAGAAACATGTACCAAAAGCACCGTCACTTATAGTAAAAGAAGATACACTATATTCAATCCCCTGGAAGCCAGTAAAGACAATTGCTAATAATATAGTAGCAATAGATCCATATAAAGCTCCTTTTCTTTCTCCATGAATTAAAGCATGATGAGCATAAGTCACTGTAGCCTAATCTCAAAATAATAGGTTATTTATGCTATTATCTATGTAGTTCATATTAGTTTAAACATTTACCCTTAAATATAACTATAACTATTTAATTGTAAATTTAATATGAATCCTTGTATCTCATTTTTTTTGCTTATGAGAAGAGATTCCGACTGTACATTAAGCAGCATTTCAGCCACCCACGATGAACCAGTCTGTAGCGATCTCTATAAAGACCGACGGTCTGGACTTGTAACATTAATCTTTAACCGTTAACATCGTCTCCTGTAAATTAATATCTCTATATTAATTTACAAAATATTATAAAATATTTTATTGTTTTAAATAGTATTTTTTTTATAGAATTACATACTATAATACAATAGGTTTATAAAAAAAGATTTAATAAATAGAACCTTTTAACCAAATAGTGCATCTTATATTTCTTTTTTATCTAAATAATTTAATTTATATCTAAAAAAAGGGTGCATAAAAGGTGAAACAATAGGTACCAAAATATGTAAATTAGATTTAGGTATATATATACCATATTGGTTTAAAATCCCTGTTTTATGTATTGATACCTTTAACCCATATTTAGTTGTTAAAATATCTACTAGTTTTTTAACATCAGATAGAGTAAAATTATCCGTACATAATCTAATTCCCTTGTCTTTAATTCAAGTACCATCATCCATGATTCATATTGCTAAAGCAATAGGAGATAAATATTCCTCTATTCAACAAGGAAGAGCTTTTTTACCTTTACTATAAAACCCTTCGTATATTCAGTCAAAAGAACTAAAAGTAAAAGTACGGAATCTACAATAATAAGCTAGATTACCATTACTACCTAATCTACTTTGAATTTGAGGTATATTTTCTTTACAATAACCATGTTTAAATACTTGTGCATGAAGTCATACTAAATATTCAATATGATCCCCTTTTTGATAAAAAACAAATCTATACCCATCTTTACTTTTTTCCATAGAACCATCACCCAGTAAAGATCCTATTAAAATACTTAATATTTCATAATTATGAGGACCTATACGTTTGAGAGAAGAAATTCTACTGGTACTAAAAGGTAAAACAGGAAAAATAGATGAATAAAGCATTTTCTGGTTTAAAGATCCTATTTTTGAATTTTTATCTGTAATCTTTTTTCATTTTGGGCGCGCAAGCATTAAAGCACCACTAGATAATAGTATTACTGTATTAAGTAATGGTAATTCAAACGGATTTACAGGTTCTATACCTAAAGGTGGTCATTGAGCACCTAATTCTACAGTTGGTGTTAAAGCACTATGAAAGAAAGCTCAAAATATAGCTAAAAAAAATAATGCTTCAGAAACTATAAAAAGTATAATACCTAAATTTAATCCTTTTTGGACAGCGAGAGTGTGATCTCCTAAAAAAGTCATTAGTTGTGACTTGGTTACACTAATATGAATAAAAAGGGGTAAGATTTCACCCTTCGTATATTAGGGGGGACCTAATCTAGAAAATAAAAGACAGGTATATATTATAATTAGGTTCATTTTTACAGTAAACAGTAAATGCATAAAAAAAAGGCCTTACCAACAAAGGGAGAATAATACTAATAATAAAAATCATTAAGATGATCTCAATTATAATAAGTACGGCTATTGTTCATAGAACTTTTAATAGCCCTTATTTCAAGTACCTCTTCCTTTGTTAACCTTTTACCTAAAAAGGATAATCCTTTAAAAAAAGATAAATAATTAAGATACTTGCTAGACATTAAGGGAAATTTAGTTAAATAAGAAGTTATAATGTAATGTTTTTTGTCCGATTGAGCGAAAAACAGAACTTTTTTAGCTGGTTCTTTAAAAAGAGCATAATTTTCCACTTTATAGTTTATATTAACTTGGAAAAATTTGGCTAACTCTGTCATAAAGGGAACATTGGACTCACCAGTCACTCTATTTAATTCACTTTGATTTAAAGAGAATACACACTGTACTCTCCCTCGAGCTACAGAAGCATCCGATCCATAACTACCTGTTAATTTTATAGAGAAATGACCATCAGTATCAATGAAACCAGCTAACCAAGCATTAGAATCTAAGCTACTAGAATCTAAAGGCAATTTAACTATATTAGCATTTCGCCACATATTAAGATTGTCTATAGCTTTATGTAAAGCTTGGATTTTAGGAGTACGGAATTTACCATTAACCATGTTAATAAGATTAATAACCGCGTCGGCATTAGTAATACTATATCTACATACTCCTCTTTTTTCTTTGTAGATAACTCCTGTATTTAAAATTTTAACTAGTCTTTCAAACATAGGTAATTCATTTTTACCAAAAGTAAAAACTATTTTTGGAGATATTTTTTCTCTTTCTCCTTTTCTAAGTATGATCGACCCGTCTCCCTCAATTAATCCAGCAATATAGTAACCTAATTGATTATCCGTACCTGTGTGAAAATTTCTAACCATTGATTTAACTAGGCTCTTATTTAAAGGTAATCTTTTAGAAAAAAAAGTACCCTTTAAAGGAGCTTTATTATTATAATTAGTTAGTTTTAATCCTCACTTAATTTTCGTATGGTCCCCTAAAAAAGTCAAAAAAATAAAATATATTACTATATTTATTGGACTATACCTTAATTAATAGGTTGTTTATCACAAACAACGTATTAACTTTCCACATTTAGTCTCTGAAGGTAACAGAAGATATTTATCCGTCTCCTGGTCCCCTGCTGATTATCCTAATACGATAAATAGATAAGATTTTCCAGCAATTGGTGGAATTTAATGAGGGCACTTATTTTTTTTTATCATTTATTAAATTTATTACTTTTAATCTTCCTTCAACAGAAAGATGTTCTTTTGATTTGATTATATTATATACAGTTTCTCACTTTTTAAAATCATTAAGCTTATTACCCATTAATGGATATTTGTTAAAATAATCTACAATTAACTTAAGATTATCTATAGCTGATACATACAAAGATAAAACTTCCTTATTTTGAGCAGTAGTATAAATGTTTACATTACAAGATAAAAATGAAGCAAGATCATCCATAAATGGTCTCATACTAGTAAATGTAGATTCATCATAAGCACGTTGATCTAATCTGAATACAAGTGAAATGCTTTCACTTCTAGATCTTTTACGTGTCTCTGATTTCTCTAATCTTTCCAAATATTTAATACCAAAATGTCCGTCTGCCTCTGTAAATCCCGTAAATCAACTGTTACCTATAAAACTAGATTTATCTAACAAACTTTGAGATATATTTAAAGAATATTTAGCATTAAGGAATTCTATTAGATCATTCAATCTTTTATTCTTAGGTGTTCTTAATTTCCCATGTATTAAATCTATAAAATATAAAATACCTTTAATATCTCCTATAATATAACGAATTGTATTACCTGAGATTTGAAAACGCCCTATATTTCCGAACTCTGACTGTAAAAAGGTATACATACCTAAATTATCAACATGAGAAGTAAAAACGATCCTAGGGTTAAGTACTCTATTAAGAGTAGTCTTACCTAAAGAAGGAAGAGACAAATGTCCATCTCCCTCTAAAAGACCGGCTAAATAATAACCTAAATTATCTTTGTTTGCATATGCTGTGATATTATTTGTATTTTTATAATCAATCAAGGCTTTATTTAATACCTCGCCGGAAATTGCTTTTGTAATATTTAAACGATAATAAGATTTGGCTATACCCTCAGAAATTATATCTCTAAATCAAAAAGACATAGATGAAATAACTAAAATTAAAGAAATATAAAATATATAATAACTATTATTAAAGTTATGCATTGATAAGGCAGCACTTGTGGTTAAATTTAATAAGCAAATACTTGTGTATAGAGGTCAAGGAGAAGGCGATACTAAATGAAAAGGATGATCTTGAAAATTACTTCGAATTAAGTTAGTCATTTTTATCTTTTTTTTTTATTGTTGTAATTACCAGCTATTTTTCCATATTTCATAGCATATATATAGCGCATTCATAGCTTACGCTATGAAATATAGCGCACTCATATTGATATAAATATAGAAAAAAAAATATTCAATTATTTTTAGCTTCTAAAATGAATCGAACATTTATCATAATATTAACAGTATTATGCTCTACCGTTGAGCTATAGAAACTTATTACATATATTTATATAAAATATCCTTTTTGTGTGCGCTGCGCAGCTGCGCAGCTGCGCAGCTGCGCACACTATACTATAATAGGGCCCCATCCCGCCCGTACTAGTAATATACAACCATATAATAATACCTCCGTGTATACATCGCTTGCAGTGTAGGCTGGCAAGCTAGCACACATAGATTATAATTATAATATAAAAAAACTACGATAGCATGTATAAAGCGCTATTTTATAAAAATATAAAAAAAAAAAAAAGAAAGAAAGAATAGCTTGCTAATGAAATTAATAGCTTCCTACTTCGTACTTCGTACTTCGTAGTGCTAATGAAATTAAGCTTTAGCTAGCTAGCATACATAAAATTTCCTTTTTTTTTTCTACCTTGACTTTATCTAATACAATACGCTAATAATAATCTTATTTTATTAATTAAAATTAACTTTGAATTTTGTTAGGAGAGAAAGGAATTGAACCTTCGACGACTAAATAGTCATTAAGTTTACAGCCTAACCCGTCATACCAGCAAACGGAACTCTCCTTGATATATAAATAAAGTTTATCTTTTAAGATACTTATTTATTTATATATACATATAATTGTTTTATGTTTATAAGTCCCGTGCAACTTCCACTACACGAACTGTATTTCGACTTAACACTAATCAGAATCAAGCATACGAAGATTCCTGTTAAAATAACCTAATCTAGCCGGCATGATCTTGATGATGATCCATATTACTTATTTTAATAACAGAAAGGCAAACTTATTGCATAAATTCCTTTCAGCATGTGACGAGTGATTAGTACCAATCTGAAGTTATATTCACCGTGTCATAATGATTCACGATTACTAGCAATTACTGATTCATGTAGCCGAATTTCAGGCTACAATTCTTTCTAGTATCCTATTTTAGAAGATTAGCTAAAACTCACGTTTTTGCATCTCTTTGTTTAGGCATATGCAGCACGTCTATAGCCCACAATATTAAGGCCATGATGACTTGTCTTAATCCCTATTATCCTACTTAATTTAACAAGTAAAATCTGCCCTATGTAATATTAAAATTTTTATAAATAAAGCTCGGGTTCTTGTTAATTTTATGGCCTTGACCAACTTTCACAACATTAACTGAAGACAGCCGTGCAACACTTGTATTAACTATTAAATAATAAATATTTTGTTTGGTTAATATTCAAATTGTGGTAAGGTTTTTCGTGGATCATCGAATTAAATAACATACCTCACTGCTGGTGTCAAAAACGGCCTAGTGATTTCAGTTCCTGCGTTGCCACATTACTCTTGAGGTGAAATGCTTACATTTTCATTTATAGACCAGATTCCTAACCTATGGCATTCATAATTGTCTGCAAAGACTACTGGGGTATCTAATCCTGTTCGTGTCCTGTGCCTTCGTCCTTCGATGTCAGTTTTTACATAAAAGATAGCCTTCGCCTTGAAAAGTCCCCTAGGTATTAATGAATTTAATCTCTACACTCTAGAGTACGACCTTCTTACATAAAACTCTAGAAAATTGTCCCTATTATTATTTTAGGGTAAATTTACCATCTGAGTACCCTTTAAACCTATTTATGATGATTAACACTAGTCTCTTACGTATTGCCGCGACTGCTGGCACGTAATTAGTCAAGACAATATATACAAATTGTCATAATCAAAATTGTAAACAGAATTTTATTCGATAAATCGATTTACACAGCGAGATGTTAGTTAGAAAATAACACCTTTTTAATATTCCTACTGTACAGTAGTGTGCAGAGTACAGAGTACAGAGTACAGAGTACAGAGTACAGAGTACAGAATACACACTACACAGTACATTGTATATACAGTACACAATACCATCTATATATTACATAGTAAATAGTACATAGTACATAATATACATGCTCCACTAGATTACACAGTGTACAACCTAGACTACGTATCCCCCCAGTAAAAAAGATTACTGAATAAAAGTAGGTTTTATATTATTCAGTATTACTTTTGCCCATATACTGGGGCGAACTTTCAGCTATCTCTATTTACTCCTACTAGAAAGTAGTATAGTATACCACTACTCCCCCCTACTGGAAAGCAGTAAAGTATACCACGACTCCCTACTAGAAAGTAGTAAAGTATACCAATACTAGGAGTACATTGTGTACAGTACCGGGCACCACCGGCTATACTTAGTATACGAGATCCCTCAATACTTGACCTGTAAAAACAAGTTATAATAAATTATTGTTATTCCTAAAAAACTGCTATGCCATTCTTCCAAGTTACCAGTTCAGCCTTTAGGCCATTGACTAATATTCCCCACTGCTGTACTCATTTGTATTGGGATTTTTTCATCCCCAATGTGGTCGATCAACCTTTTCAGTCTCGACTAAGGTGAATCGTAAGCTTGTTAAGCCATTACCTTAACAACTACCTATCCCTTGAATTTATCTGATCCTCTTAAAGCACAGGGGCCACCCATTTTTCCTTGGTATTTGATTTTATGAAGGATTTAGCTTCACTTTAAGGTAGGCCAATAAATTATATACTCACCTGTACACCACTTTTAAAACTATATATTAGCTAAAAATTTAACTAACCCCTAGCTTACTACGAATTATAAAGTTTTAATTTTAATTAAAATTTAGAACCTTTCTTCTAGGGTCTTTAACGTACGATTAGCATGTGTCAAGTACTTGAACAGTGTTCAATCAGAGCCATCACCAAACTCAACTTACTGGTTGGGCATGATAGTCGACCATACTCAACTTAAGAGTTGCGAATAATCGTTATAGTAGTAGACCATACTTCTATGGCTAACCAGAAGGTAATTAAATAATAAGGGTGGACAGTCCCTATTATAATAACCAGAGCCTTTAAAGTACGCCGTGCAACATAAAACCCCAGTACCAAGATTCGGGGGGTGTAAATATTCACTATCCACTCTATCACTATCACTACTGAGAAGTTTTTACTTTTTTTTTCATATTTAATATTTCATATTTCATATTTCATATTTCATAGCATATATATAGCGCACACATATTTCATATTTCATACTTCATACTGTAAACTACCTACTTAGGATTTAAATTAAGCTATTTATTGTTATATAATTATATATATATATTATATATTTTACTCTAATAAAGGTTTTTTTGGCTTGAAATTTCACATTAATAAGTCTATTATATAATATTTAATTATTTATTACTTATATTTTTTTTTTCTCTAAAAAACCAGATATTTTTATCTTAAAAAAACTATAACTTTCCTAATTTTAATCACCAAATAAAAAAAAAAGGTCTTTTTTAGCCTTTATCCTCACTTATTTATGTTATATGACTATTTCATCATTAATTATATATAACTATACAAAACCTATATATAGTAAACTACTTTATAAATAATTTGTACTTCTAGCTCCGCACAGTGTGTACTTCGTAGCGCTACGAAGTACGCATGAAAAAGTAAAATCATTATAATGTTTATTATAATCAATAATGCTTTAATTGTTATTTTTTTTTTAAGAGATATGTTAACAATTTAAATATAATATAATAAATTAGCAACAGAATAATGTAATCCATCTAAAATAAAAGAAGGATATACACCGAAAATTACAGTAAATAAAACTAAAGTAAATAATAAAAAGAATTCTCTTTTAGTTAGATCACTTAAATTATAAAGAAAAAATTTACTGAAAGAACCTCCAAAAGATATTCTATTATACATATATATTGTATATGCAGCAGATAATATAATAGAAGTACTAGAAAATAAACCTAATAAAGGTAATCTTTCAAATACTCCATAAAGAGACATAAATTCACCTACGAAATTTAAAGTTAAAGGTACACCACAATTACCTAAAGATAATATAAAAAATAATGTAGCAAACAAAGGCATTATTTGAGCTATTCCTTTATAAAAATGTATTAATCTAGTTCCAGATCTATCATATAAAACTCCTCCTGCACATATAAATAAACCACTTGAAACAAATCCGTGGGCTAAACCTAACAATATACCTCCTTCAATTCCTTGAATTGTGTTACTAAATGCCCCTATTAAATATACTGCGGCATGAGATACTGAACTATAAGCTATTAATTCTTTAATATCTGTAGTTCTTAATGTACTAAAACTTGCATATATTATAGTAATAACCCCGATAATAAAAACTATATAAGTATAATTTAAAGAAGCTTTAGGTAGTACAGGTAAAATTAATCTAAATATTCCATATAAACTTAATTTTAAAACAATACCTGCTAATACAATACTTCCACCTAAAGGGGATTCTACATGAGCTTTCAATAATCAATTATTTAAAAATATTGTAGGTGTTTTAACCGCAAAAGCTATAAATATCCCACAAAATAAAAATATTTGAGTACTATAATCAAAATTATTTTTAAATAAAGCATCAAAATAAGTTGTACCCATTATAGAAGACATAGTTAAAATAGATAATAATAAAAATAAAGATCCTCATAATGTATATATAAAAATATAAAAACTAGCTCTTACTTTATTACTTGATCCAAATAAACCTATTAATATAAATAATGGAGGTAAGATACTCTCAAAAAAGATATAAAATAATAATATATCTAAAACTAAAAAGACCCCTAATAATAAAGTTTCTAATAATAACATTATTATCAAATAAGACTTTACATTATTTGTAATTGAATTTCAATTAGATATTAAAGCTATAGGCATTATTATTGTAGTTAATAAAACAAAATATATTGAAATACCATCTACACCTAAATATATGTCATAAAAGCTTAAATCATAATGTTCTTGTATAAATTGAAATTGATTATTACTAAAATCAAATAAGATATAAATTATCAATGAAATAATTAAATTTAAAATTGAAGTTATAAAAGCTATTTTTTTATAGAAAGTAACTTTTTTTTTCTCATCTTTGTAAAAAGTGGGAAGACTATAATTAATATTACCTGAAAAAGAAGGTACTTCTAATCAAATTAAAGAATAGTAAGAACGTGTGCTACAAATCAAAAATATTCCTATAATAGGAATTAGTAATAAAAGATATAAAATCATGGTTTTTATTTATAAAATACCCTTACACTAACTAACACAGAAAAAAAAATTAAACATATAAAAAAAACTTTTTTTATAAGAGAAGAGATATACTAACAAGAAAGAAGGAAGTTAAAACTAAATAAAATATAATCTATACATTAATTATATCAATTTGAAAGATTTTTTTTGCGCTTCGCGCTTCGCGCTTCGCGCTTCGCGCTTCGCGCTTCGCAACCAAATAACCAATAACCAAATAACCAAATAACCAAATAACCAAATAACCAAATAATCAATTAATCTAGAGATTTAGATAAAACCCCTATAAGGTTATTGTTATTATAGCCTTCTTGTAAACGTTTATCTTTATCTTTATGCTTATCCTTATGCTTATGCTTAGGCCTATTACTTTATTAGCGTTTTCGTAACTTTAACTAAAAGCTGAAGCTTTGGTTTAAATAAAAAAATGAGTATTCTTAAATAAGGGTAGATATATTTAATTTACCATTTAGGTATAAGGTAGGACATAGGTATATGGTATAGGATATAAGGCGTAGGGTATAAAGAAAAATATTTTAACCATAAAAAAAAAAAAGAATTGAATAATATAAAAATTAAATTTTAAATTACCTTACGAAGTACGAAGTACGAAGTACGAAGTACGAAGTACGAAGTATGCCTAAAAAAGAAAAAAAAAATTTTTTTTTGTTTCTTAATTTCATATTTCATATTTCATATTTCATATTTCATAGAAGCATCGCTAAGCTTCGCTAACCCTTATCAAATATTATTATATAAGATAAGATAATAAAAAAAAAGATTCATTACTTATAAGATGTTAATTTAAAATTCTAAAATTAAGAGACTCTTAAATCAACAAGCCAAGCATATAAACTTTGAGATATTAATAATATAAAAGAAAAAAAATGAAAAGAAAGTTTATCATAATTTTTATAATTAAATTAAATTTACTAAGAATAGATAAATTTATAGCTAAAGGATTATATACTTTATAGTAAAAATATATTAACTGATAGTATATTATAATTAAATAATACACAAGGAATTAATAAAATTAATGAAAATAATATAGGTAATAAAACTACTCAGCAAAAAGCCATAAGTTGATCAAAACGTATTCTAGGAAATGATGCTCTTGTTCAAATAAATATGAATATTAAAACAGAACTTTTTAAACCTAAACTAAGCCCATATCACAGCCCTTCTATCATACTATGACCCTTTCAAAAATAGTCTCAAATAGATAAATTAAAAGAATTAATAGCTTGCGCATCGAAAGAAAACATAAAATCTATTTCTGAAAAATAAAAAAAGTTTAATATATCTATAAATAGAAAATTATATATATCTAGATTATTTATTAATAAATAACCCCCTAAAAATAAGATACTGCTAAGTATACACATTAATACTATACTACCATATTCTGCTAAGAAAAAAAAAACAAAAACTACTGCAGCGTGTTCTGTCATAAACCCACTTACAAGTTCTGATTCCAATATACTATATTCCATTATTATTCTATTGCTTTAAAATAATATAATTTATTATAAATAGCTCCTGAATTTAAATACTTACCTACTGTAACTCTAGATATGTCTAAATATTTAGCAAGTTCTACGTTGTTTCTGAATTGTGCTATTAAATTATTATCTAAATCATAAATACCTACTCCTAATGGATACTTACTTAATTTACTACTTATATTATCTTTAGTTACTTCACTGTGTTTTCTTCCAAACATAGGGTTTAACTCTCCAGGTTTACTAATTAGAGCTAAAGCTTCTTCAGTATGGCTTTTACCGTACATAGGATGATTCTCTTTATTCTCATAACGCTTAATCATCTTTGATTTAGCTTCACCGGTATGTTTATAACCTTTAATACTTATAGCTGAAGTTGTATAATTATAAAGAGTATCTATATGGAATCTTTCTAGGTAACTAGTTTCTAAGTCTGTCAAAGATTTATGACTCACAACTTTACTTTCATAAGTAAAATATTCATAAATACAAAAATTAAAGTTTTCTAGACCATATTTCTCAAAGGCTTTTTGTAAGGCGGCATTCGATTTTTTATTCATAATATGTTCATTAAGTCTTATATACAAATCCTTTGCACTACCAATATATCTTTTATTATTTAAAGTGTTAACAAAAGAATATATGCCACCCTTACCTTTTAATAATTCGTAATATGATTTAATAGAGTTAGCATCATTTAGACTACCTAGACTAAAAATAGGAACAGGTATTTTATCAGATTTAGAATTTATATTTCTTACAGTAGAATAATATCTTTTATTGCTATTAAGCGTAGAATTTTTTATAGAAATTAAATTATTGTTAATTAATTTAGAGATAATAAAGTTAAATTTCAAATTTATGTTTAGTATTTTTATATTTACATATAAATTTGGACTATATCTTCTCGTAAAAATATTACGAGGATCACGTATAGTCTCTGAGGATCCTACTCATAACAAGGCTGGCTTGTTATTTTGGTTTCCTGCTGATTTTCCTAATATACCTGGTATGAATAGGGGTTTCCAGCATATAGTGATCTTTAATGAGACCAAATCATAGCCTCTGCGAGATCGAACGGAGCTCTATTAGTTTCAGCTATAGATCCTATAAAAAAGATAATAAATATTACAAATAAAGGCAATATAAGTCAAACAGCTCTTTGAGCTTCAATATTTTCAGTTAAATTTAAATTACCTGTTAACATTATAACTAATAATATAGCAGAACTTAAAACTAATTCATAACTAATTAATTGAGCTGTACTTCTTAAAGATCCTAAAAAAGCATATTTACTATTAGCACTTCATCCTGCTAATAAAATACCATATGTAGCTAAAGAAGATACAGCTAACATATAATATATACCTAAATTTAAATCATTAATAGTTAAACCAGGACCATAAGGAATAACACCATAACCTAAAAGAGCAAAAATTAATGTAATAACTGGTCCTAAAAAAAATAATATGATATTAGCTTGTGTAGGTGCTACATATTCTTTTAATAAAAGTTTTAATGCATCAGCAACCTTGCATTATTTTAGTATGTCTCCATACTAGTTAGACTATATCATCATATACTCATTTCCATTTAAATTAGACAAAGTATAAGTAAAACGTTTAGTCGTTGAAGATCCGATTTAATATATTATAATTTAAGTGTCCAATTTATCTTAAATTACTATAATAAAAAGTTTCCTGCTGATTGTCTTAAAATATAAGGGTTTCCAGCAATTTGTTTTATTTTTTAGATTATTAATAAGAAATACCTCGTTTTATATAAGGAAATAGAATATATAGATATTCCTTTTATTTAATAATATGGCACTTGCTGATTAAACTAAAGAAGATCATATCTACATTGTAAGATTAAATAATAAGAAAGCTTGTTTAATTGTACTAAAGCGGTAAGTAGGGAGGCAGTACGCCGAAAAAAAAAATCTTAGATTTTTAGGCGAAGCACCCCTTCAGCTGCTAATAGACAAATTTTTATATAATTAACTATTACTGTTTAGTATTAAAAAAGTATAAATCTTTATAACTACTATTAGTATTTTCATATTTTGTAATAGTTTTAGTAGAAATACCTAATTCTTTTGAAGCTTGCAATTTAGATTTAAAAGGTTGGCGATTATCCAGTAAAATATAATTATTATTTGATTTCGTATATACTCATACACTAGACACCATATTTTTAGCTATTTGAGGATTTAAACTCAATTCTTGTAAAGTTGTTTTATCTAATTCTTTAGAGAAAAGATAAATAAAGTGACCATTTTTATCTATAGCTAATTTGGTATCTAAGTTATTTGAAATACTACGATAATCTACATTAAAAAACTCTGCACATTTTTGCATACTTACAAATGAAGAATTATTTATTAATTTAAGAGATTTAGCTTCGTAAGCTCAAACTTGAGTTTTATGAGTTGAAGGTCCTAATGTCCATATTTTACGTAAACTGTTAATCTCTTTATCTGTTAAAAATCTACTGAATAAATAATAACCTCTATAACCTCTACCTTCTCAAGAATCCATGTAATATCTTACAATATTATGGCTAGTATTTAAAAATTTAGCTGTTAATTCTCTAGATTTAAAAGGTTCATTGTTAACTAACAGCACTTTATCATTATCTATACAATAAACCCATACAGGTTTACTCTCTAAATTGTTTAAAGGTAAGGTTTTCTTTGACTCTTCTACTAAGCTTAATACTAGATTAAAATCTTTAATAGTTTTACTGAATAACAATAAACCTTTAATGGGCACATTAGTATCTAAATATGCACTTATTGTCTGACGAGCTATACCAGTAAGTTTACATGCTTCACTTATACTAGCACACTTTTTATAATTTTGATCAATACTAATTTCATTATAATTATAAACTAAAACTTCTATAGATAAAGTAGGATAAGAATTTAATCTAATATCTGTTAATTTTTCTTTAGTAAAAGCTTCTTGTTTCGACTTTAAAACGCTTTTTAAAGTATCATAGATAGAAGTTTCTGAAAAATTAGAATTAAACGTAGAATTTAACAAAGGTAAGTATTTTTGAAGATAAAAGTTTTCTCTTTTACCCTGTTCACATCTATCACAAATTTCTATTATACTGACCGTAAAATTATTTCAACCAACTAAATTAGCAAATACATGAAATTTGTCTGTAGTTTTATGTTTAATGTGACTTTTAAATCTAGCACTAAAGGTTGAAGTTCTACCTATATAGTAAACAAGAGGATCATCATTATACTGGAATAGATAAATACCCCCTTTATCATACTTAGGTATTTCTTTTAAATTATTAAAAAATTCAGCTCTTTTTTCTAAGTCTAATATATTATGACAAGATAATAGTATCTTATCTGAGAAAGCCTTTACAGGTGCAATTCTATTATTATAAAGTTCTTTAGTAATATCATTATTTAATAGAGGGCTGCCGACGAAATCTTGCTCCACACTATCGTTATTATTTAATTTAGATGTAGTATGATATCTTCTTATAGTTATATTTTTATTTAATGCCTGTAAAAGACCGTAATCAATTGTGTTATAAAGAGAGCTTGCTACTCTTAATCCATCTTTCACAAGATGGTTCAGACTATGTCTTCAACTAATTTTTTTGTAGGTATTTCCATAATACAATTCCAAATTAAATTAGAAGGAGGATACTGAGGTATTTATACAAAAAGCCCTCGTTTTAGTCGTTGAACGTTCTTATTGATAATAATAAGCTTCGCTTCAAGTAGGCTTTACAGCTTTTCTTGAAATTCATCCTCTGTTCACCTCATATTAATTAAATATAAGGGGGACTATACTTAATCCTACGACATTAGGACCTAATCTTCTTTGCATACTTGCCATAGTTTTTCTTTCTGCAACTGTCACATATGCTACAGCTAATAAAGCAGGTACTAATATTAAAACTACTTCGATAATTGAAATTACAGTGGGGTTATTATAATACATATTAAATTTATAAAAAAAAAAAGAATTAATGAAAAAAAAATTTTTGTATTTTTGTGGGTACTTCGTACTTCGTATTCGTACAATATAAAAAGAAAGATGTTTTCTTTTATAAATGGTATGGTTTTCCTTTATATCTATATTATTTAAATAAAGATATAGGGAATAATAAGAATAGAGAAGATTCTTTAATAAGAATAGGAAAATCAGTCAACTGATGGGGAATATTATTATAGTTTATTGTAGATTTGACTGGATGCAAAGCAGGAAATTTTATATAAATATATGTAATAATTTTAGGTGAATTAGATAAAATTAATTTAAACTAATATAACTTATCTTCTATTTAAAATAACTTCTAAATTTGCTTTAAAAACAGTTATTAGAATTAGGCCAAGCTAGATTGTAGTGGAAGACTTACGAATGCATGAGGTTTAGGTGGACTAGATAAAGCTCACTCTAAACTAGGATAACTTCTATTTAAAATAGCTTGTAAAGTATCGGTATAAAATTGAGGAGTTAATCAAGGATATCTGTTGGCTGCTTCACCTTCAATTAATTGTATATATACAATATATAAAAATAGTCAAGCTGCTACAACACTGATTATAGATCCAAAACTACTTATTAAATTTCAACCTGCAAATGCATCAGGATAATCACTTATTCTTCTAGGCCAATTATGTTACTTTAAAGTAGTGCGTACTTCGTAGTGCGTACTTCGTAGTGTGTACTTCGTAGTGCGAGCTTACTTAAGGATCCGTCCCCGCCCTCTTTAATTCCCTTGTTTTCACAAGGGTTCAGACTATGTCATCATCTTACTTTAAACTATTATATATTTATATTTAAAGTTAATCGATGGAGGATACTCGTGGAAGGTTGTTATCAAAAATAACAAAAAGAACAAAAATAACAAAAATAATTTCCTTCTAGTCGTTGAACGTTCTTATTAAATAGATTAATAAACTATAAAAATAAGCTTCGATTCAAATTAACTGTACAGTTTACAGTTTTTCTTGAAATTCATCCTCTTTTTACCTTATAATTATTAGTTATAAGGGGAACTATTCCTAATTCCTTGTAGCATTATATACAATCTGTCAATAGAATAAAATATTTTCATTCTAAATTTTACAATAGTATCGTGATTAGATACTATATTAGCCAAACCAAATAACTATCCCTCATCCGAATCGTAAGGATTTTTCGAAAAGAAGTACTTACCATTATGTATTTCCTTATTATTTATCCTTTTTTTTAAGGTATTGTTACACAATTTAAATAAACGAGTACACATAACAGTAGGATACACCCCTAATAATTTATAATTTTGTGTAACATCATACACAAAGATCATTTTTCTTAATTTAGCTAAAGTCTGTTCAGACTTAGTCTTACCGAACATAGGATTATTTATACCTGATTTATCTCTAATTTGTTGAGATATAAAAGCATCGGATTTAATCCTATTATACATAGGATTCTTTTCACCTCTTTTTAATTCACTCATCTTTGATAGATTTTCCTCCGTATGTTTGTAACCCAAACTAGAACCTGGTGTGTTAAGCATATTTAAAATAGCCAAACCATAAGTTCTTAAAGCCCAATCTAAGTAAAAATTTTCTCTTTCTAAGATATGATCTTTAGTAACGGTAGACGTTTTTCCACAAATCTCTAAAATAATGACAGAAAAATTCTCATGACCATATTTTAATATACTTTGATATATTAAACTATTTTTCTTTAGGATAGAAGGCTGAAAGTAAGTACCTAAACGTTTAGATCCATTTACACCACTACCTATATATACTTTACCTGTGATCTTATTAAATCACATATAGATTATAGACACATCTTTAAAGTCTTTATATATATCAATCTTAGAGACACTGGCGTCATGATACACTTTAACAGGTGTACAAGGGTAAACAGGTGATTTAGCTAAACTATTAGAGTTTTCTTTTTCATAAGATTTATTTGGTTTATTACTTTTAGGGTCTTTAGGAGGCCCTGAAGGTTCTCCTTGTGTACTGTGACTATTATCGTCAGATATATTTTTGCTATCTTCTATTTGAGATTTAAAATATAAGACTGAATAGCTAAAAAGTAAAAAGACCAAAAGCATGTAAAACAGGTATAATAAAACAGACTGTAACATTTTTATATATCTTGCTTAAAAATAAATAAATTTATTGCAATTAAGAATAAAAGTATTTATTTTTGTTTAGTTTATTCGTATTTAAATACCTTTTAGTAGTGTATACACAAAATATACTTAACATATCTCTATGTTAATTGGACTATTTCTTCAACTTTTAAGTTGCAACACGTATAGTCTCTGAGGATCCTGTGAAGTTAAATATTTATACCTATTTATTATTAAGTTTCCTGCTAATTGTCCGTTCGTGATCTATCGAACCGAACGGAGTTTCTAGCATACAGTGTTGTGAAAATTTCGTATCACTACGAAAAAAGGCCTACTTTTGACCTAGGAAATGTTGAGGAAAAAATGTAAGATTAACCCCGATGAATAAAAGTCAGAATTGAGCTTTAGATAATGTAATATTATAATTTAAACCTAATATTTTAGGTATTCAGTGATATCAACCGCTAAACATTGCAAATACTGCACCCATACTTAAAACATAGTGAAAATGAGCAACTACATAGTAAGTATCGTGGAATGCTATATCTAAAGATGCATTGGCTAAAACTACACCACTTAATCCTCCAATTGTGAACATAAATACAAAACCTAATGCAAATAACATAGAAGGTGTTAATTTAATAGAACCCCCGTAACACGTAGCTAACCATGAGAATATTTTAATCCCTGTAGGTACTGCAATAATTAATGTAGCTGCTGTGAAATACGCTCTTGTGTCGACATCTAAACCGACTGTATACATATGATGCAAAACCGTTAATAAATATTTTATATTTACCCATACAAAGATTGTATGCTTCTTTCACAAAAAGTGGCGGACTATATCTTCATCTTTAAGCTTTTCCTGTTTTATTTGTCCTACTATTATTTAAATTAATTTGTTTTTGCAGAGTTCTTACTTGTGATAATCCTTCTTCAGTTAAATGTAATTTATTAGATACTTGATTATGAACAGTTAATCATTTTTCAAAAGAAAGAGCTTTTTTAGTCTGTAAAGGAAATAATTTAAAGTATGCTATTACATCATTCAATGATTTAAATCCAGTAGCAGTATAACGATAAACATTATCAGCACCAGATCTTAATGTTACTTTACCAAATCCAAACAACTCGTATACTTTATTTAGTATAAGACTATCTTTTTGGTCTAATAAATAACGAATTTTTATAACATGACTTAATGTATATCTAGAGTTTGCTGTAATAGATACATTAAAACATCCTTCAGCATCTGTAAACCCTGATAATCAAGCATCCTGCAATGTAATTGAAACAGGAGTATTCTTTAATTTTATAGTTTCAGTGCATGCACCAAAACGATTATTTAAAGCATTAACTCATAGAGCTAATTGTTCAATTCTGTGATTTTGGGCTAAATTACCATTAAATAAAAAAGCTAATAGTAAAACATGTGAAGGATTATCAACCATTCATCTATAAAAATCATTATTTTTACCACTCTTTCCTTGAGGAAAATGTTTAACAACGCCAATATTAAATTTAAATTGTATTTTATGAAGTATATCACTTTCTTTTTGAGTAAGAACAAAACGAACTCTTTTACCTTCATCATATGTTTGAATTGCACCATCTCCCTCTGCAAACCCAATAAATCAAGTTAATCATTCATCAGAAAGATGGTCTCTATTTTTAAATAATGTATTATAATAAGCATGAAATGCGGAAAATTTAAAAGATGTTTCGCGTGTAGTCTCTGAGACACTCTGTTTGTTATCTTTTAAGGAATACAGGGACAGATTGTCTGCTGATTGAGTATAGCTAATTAGATTTTTACCATACAAGGTACTAATTAACACTAAACTGTTCCAGCATATAGCGAAATTAATTATATTCCCCACGTCACCGTGAAGTGAAGCCATCAATAAATAACTTCAAACAATAAATCCTAATACTCCAATGGACATCATAGCGTAGACCATACCTATGTATCCGAATATAGATTTATTTGAATAAGCTGATATAGTTGTACTTATTATACCGAAAGCTGGTACAATTAATATATAAACCTCAGGATGACCGAAGAATCAGAAAAGATGTTGGAATAAAATAGGATCACCACCACCAGCTGTTTCAAAGAATGAAGTATTAAAATTTCTATCAGTTAAAAGCATTGTTATTGCACCAGCTAAAACAGGTAAAGATAATAATAATAATACTGCTGTAATAACTACAGCTCATCCAAATAAAGCTAATTTGTGGAGTCTAATTCCAGGTGTTCTCATATTAACTATTGTTGTTATGACACATTATAAAGATGTAATTTGATTAGTCACCAGAGCTTACGTCCCGTAAAAGGGTAAGTAGTCAGTGTGACCGGAAAAAATTACATTGTAAAATTTGTGGACTATCTCTTCAGCAAATCGAAAACTCGATCTGGCGTAAAACGTATAGTCTCTGAGGATCCTACTACACAAAAGTAATGTGAATACTTTTATGATTGGTTTCCTGCTGATTATGCATAAGCCTATAAGATTTTCACTAGAATTTTTTATTCTTAGTACTTATAGACACTGAGCCCTTCCAGCATATAGTTTTTATTTTATATCAACCTCATTTTTTTTTTCGTAGGCACGCACGCTAATATATTAATAATCCTAGGACGTCGATTCGGCCCTTAAAAATTAAGATTTATTTATTCTTTATAGTTTTACAAAGATAACCTTTATATGATAGATCAGTATTTAAACGTTTTACTAATGTAGTATGAGAAGCAGAAAACCCTTTACTCTTCAAGAAACTAATGCATTGCCCTAAACTTTCAAAGAAAAGTTTCTCCTTACTCTGTACATCTAATAATTCTATACCTTTACTTAAACTATTGACAGGTTTTTCCTTATTAAATTTAACTCTGTCCCTTTTTAACATTAAAGCTATTTCAGGTAAAGTCATACTAGACTGTATAGCAGTATTATTACTTTCTCTTGAAAATAAATACTTACCTAAGTAATAAGTACCTTGTGTAAGGTGTTTAGTAAATGTAAAATGACTTATATTAAGTTTAGATATAAAATCTTTTTGTTGCGTAGTAGAATAATAAAGTACAGATTTATCTCGATTATACATAAATAAAGCTATAGAGTTAGATCCACTAGGGTTATTTGAAACTCTTATAGTATTTAAATTAAAGGAAGGGTCTAGTAAAAAGTATTGCTCTAAGACTATTTCTGATTTAAATTCAGGGTAATAAGGTAAGCATATTACTTCTAATTTAAATTTAGATAAACCTACTTCTTTCATTAAAGGAAGGAGCTTTCCAGTACTTTTATGGGTTTGATCTAAATAACCTTTTAATCTAAAAGCTAATTGAGAAGATAAACCCACATACTTTTGACCAGTACTTAAATAGGTAAAAATATAAACACCTTGCGCTTGAATTTTGCTATGTGGTCTTCCCAATTTCTCGTAAATTAAATCTAAGGTTTCTTGTTTATGCAAATCATAAAAGACTAATCTAGGTATAACCAATAAGGAATTTAAAGTATCTTCGCTCACTAAAATATTAGAATATGCTAATATTTCATTTAATACCTTTAAAGTTACAGGTTTATTACTGTTAATATGAGAATTCGCTAATTGATGAGCAAAAATATTTCTACCTTTTTTTCCTAAAATAAGACCTCAATCCAGCTTTTTACCTGAATTCTTTTCAGGTTCTTCTGGATCTTCATCAGGGTATGGTTTATTTTCTTCATTATCATTTTTGCTATCATTATCTAACGAGAACTCATTTTCTTGGTCATTTTCATTATCAAATTCCTCATCAGTATCTCCATTAGATTCTAGATCAGAACCATTAGATTTTGCTAGCACAGTGAAACTTTTATCTTTAATAAATAAAAATGGGAAGACTCTGAAATAATAAACAGAGATTGCGCCTAGGTAAAGAATATAAATAATATAATAAATCATTAATTGAATTAATAATAGCGGCAGCTTTAAGCCGAAATTGATAGCACCTAATAAACTACTAACCCCTGATAAATGTAAAGCAAATATAGCAAGATCTACACTAGGTCCACTATGACTTTGTACTCCTGAAAGAGGAGGATAAATTGTTCATCCTGTACCAGCACCACCTTCTATACAGGCAGAGAATACTAATAATAATAAGCTAGGTGGCAATAATCAGAAACTTATATTATTAAGTCTAGGGAATCTTATGTTGCAAGTTATTTGATTTAATATTTTTTATCTTGCCATTATCTAGGCACATTTAGTTTTAGTTCCCTAACAGAATGAATAATAGAATGGTCAATTTGCGAATTTACATCTAATTGTATATGGCCATTCTGAGTAATATAACGAAAAACGTTACTTTCAAAAGCAATACTTTTTCCTGTAATTGGGCTTATATTACCAGGTATACCCATGTCGCTTAAAGAAAGCGGAACCTTAACCATCGTATTAAACCCATTAACATCTCACACTTCAGTTCTGAACCCCTGAAGCATAAAATCGGCTAATTTATCCGTATCGTATGTATTGGATGTAAGAATATGATTAAGATGTAGCTTGAAATCATTTGGTCCAGGTAAATTTGAAGAACCCCCAGACCCTGATGCAGCTAAATAATCTGGAATATTAGATAAGCCTGTTTTGAAAAACAATGGCAAGATAAAAAATAAAAAAAACAAAAAAAGTAATAAATACTTAGTCCCTTTGTATAAGCTATAGGTCATAGAGGGAAATCTTATCCGTCATCAAGTAAAATAGCCCTTTTGTATAGACTACAAAGGAAAGGGCTAAATAATACAAGTCGTCTAGTAAAAACCCCCTTTTGTATATAATATAAACGAAAGGACTAAATATTATCTGACCTGACATCGAGTAAATTATTACCCGTAAGGACTATGTCTTCATCCATTACAAATAATATAATGGAGTTTCGCGTGTAGTCTCTGAGGATCCTACTCATAAAAAATTAAAATTTATTTTGGTTTCCTGCATAATCCTCCCATGTATACATAAGTGTTACGACTAATTCAGTTGATTGAAAATACAACTTTATAAGTTAAATTAATAACTTCAATTAGGTGTCTATGTATCTGTTAACTGGAAATTTATACCAAATTCGAGAGATTACATGCATATAGCGAAATCATAATTAAAAAGTTTACACTCTTTAACGGCATTCCCCTATTTAGGGGGTATTATAAAAATAGTAATAATTCTAAATTTAAGCTAATAATTTATTTAAATGATCTCAATTGAAATAAGTTCTATTTCTATTCATATTATCTCTAGCAAAATCAGTTTTAGTTAAACCTTCTTTTGTATAATGTTTGTTTTCAAGTATTAATAACACAATTTCTTTTCAATTTTTATAGTCTAAATATTTACTAGAGAATAAAGGATATCTATCTAAATAATTTATCAAAATTTCAGTAGAATTTTTACTTGATGCTGTAAGAATATAATATTCATTACCTGTAGATTTCTGAACTCTAGTTAATAAGCTACAATTAAGAAATTTAGCTATATTTGTTAAAACATCTAAATAACTCTTACCTGTTACAGGATCTAACATTCTCTGTTCAATTCTTAATCTACAAGATATTTTTCTTTTTTTTGCATTATTTTCTACTTTAGTATGTTGCACAGAAAAACTTCCATCTGAATCAATAAACCCGCTTAATCAACTATCTTCAGTTAAAGAACCATTTTTTAAAGATAACTTGCCTATATTAGTACTATGATGTTTATTTAATCAATCAATCAATTTATATAATTGATGTATTTTAGGTGTTCTAAGTTCACCATTTATTAAATAAACTATTTTCTTTAAACCTATTACAGGTGAAACTACTAATACACAAGCATTATTTTTAATTTTATATCTAATAAAACCTGATCCTATAACATCTAATAGTTTTTTTGCTAATGGTTCATTTTTTAAACTAAAAGTTATACAAAATCTTGGATTGTGTTTCTTTTTATCACCCCTATCTGGATTTTGTATTCAAATATGTCCATCACCTTCAAATAAGCCAGCTAAATAAGAATTAAAGCTATTATTTATAACATTAGTACTATAAAATCTTTTGTTATTTATTATACCCCCAAGGTGGGCTTTTTTTTTTGCCATATCAGGCCCACCTACCATAAGTGGCATTAAAAAATTCATTTTGTTGTAATCGTTAAATTACATTTGGACTATATCTTCATCCATTAAATTAATGGAGTATAACGTGTAGTCTCTGAGGATCCTAAATAAAAATTAAATTTATTTTCGTTTCCTGCGGATTATCCATTATTATTTTTATAAATTTTAAGGGCTATGTACGTTTAATAAAGTATAAATTTTCATAACTCCTATAATAAAACTTTAGGAACTTCCCGCATATAGTTATATTTTATATGATAGTATTACTACTACCTTTGGCAATTTCTTAGTTAAATTTTAACTATCAATAGTATCTAAATGAGAAAAATCAAATTCTTTACGTTTATTATTAAATTGATCTTTAATTCTCTGTATTTCTTTTATATTTTCAGCCGTTAAAGGTTTACCATTACGAAGTTGAATTTGTTCAACTACATATTTTCAATCTTTATATGCTAAATATTTAGAAGAATATAAAGGATAACGAGTAAAATAATCAAGAACTTTTAAATGGCTTTCTGAATTATGAGATATTACCATATAAGAGTAAAAAACCTTATCTTTTTGTTCTCTAGATCTAGAATATAAATTAACTTTTAAATATCTAGCTATTTTATCTAGTATTTCAAAATAACTTGTACCACCTTGATATATTGAAACTTCTCTGTGATAATTTTGTCTTAACTCTATACGGAAAAAAGCTTGTACTCTTTTGGAAGTAATTACACCTTTTTTCTTTCTATCTGTTAAAGTTATACTGAAATTGCCATCACCATCCGTAAACCCCGCTAATCAACTGTTACTCTCTACAGGTGATAAATCCAAACCTAAAGGCTTAATATCTGTATTATTATTAGTATTAAATCAAAGTATTGTACGATGCAATGCTTCTATTTTAGGAGTGCGCATATAACCGTTAATAATATTGATTATTTTTATAACATCTCCCTTATTTTGAATACTTCATAATACACAACCTTGATTTTCCCTAATGTAAATCTTACCTACTTGAGTAACAGATGCTAGTTTTTCAGCTAAAGGTTTATCACTTAAACTAAAGACTATTATTATTTTAGGTGAATATTTTTTAGCTTTGGAGTTTATATCGTGAACAGCAAATGAGCCATCAGCCTCTATTAATCCAGCCAAATAATGTCCTAATTTATCGCGTAAAGTATTTAAATTACTTTTATCATTTAAAGACACTAATGTATTAAAACTTTTAATTTTACCAAAACCTCCAATTAAAGCGGGCATACGATTACACATAATCTTTCGAAAATGCACGGACTATATCTTTATCTTTAGTTTTTTTTTATAAAACTACTAAGATATTTCACGTATAGTCTCTGAGGATCCTACTCAGTAAAAATAAAGTTTCTTAGCTTTGGTTTCCTGCTGATTGCCTAATTCTTTAAAATGTCACTGTATTCCACTGCTAATCCATAGTCCGCGGTACTAGTTCTAAAGACTCTAAAGGGTTTCCAGCATACAGTGAAAAGAAAGTAAAACATTTCGATCTTACCCGGCCATGCCCTTATATCTAAACTTTGTGTGTAAATTTTCATTTTCCTCTATAATAACCAGACTTATCGCCTTTTAAATATTCTCTAATAACTTGGCGATCTCCTTTTAAATGATTAGCTAAACTATTTAAAGACGGAAATTCTAAATTTTTACTTGAATCGTCTTTAAATTCAGCCAATATACTTTTAGCAGCAGGATGTTTAACTTTGTATATATCTCTTTTATTAGAAACTAGTTCTTTTATTTCTTCTAGATTTAATAAATTTAATTTATCAGAATCTTCAAGAAGGTCAAGAGAAAAGAAAAAAGCATCTAAATAAGTATCCCCCGTATCTAAACAATTACTTAAAGTTTTATGGTGAATGTTTATTGTATCATACATATGTTGTTTAGATTCAAATAGATATAATAAAGAAAAATCCTGGATATCATATACGTATATAAGAGTACCTCTTTCTTTCCGTAATTTATCCCTAATTTCTTGTCTCATTGGTCCATGATAACCTGATCCACTTGCCACTAAATCTACGTTTAAGCTTGGTTTTAACGTATCAATAAGATATTGTTCTAATTTAACTACTTCACCTAAACTCGCCGTTTCATTCACAATATAAATAGTTAAATTCACATTATGGAAACCGTATTTGTTAAAATAGCGTAAGACTCTCCGAGCTTTAGTACTAAGTATAGAAGGCATATTACCCTCCTCCTACCCCATATATATATATACATATATGACATCTAAAACTAAGAAAATCTAAAACAAGGTATAAAAAAAAATTTTTTTATATATTTAGGTACTTCGCTCTTAATTTAACCATAAGTTAACCAAAATCATTTAAGTTTAGCTACGTATATTGGAATATTTTAAGCGAAGCTATGCTAACTTCAAAAAGTATCTTTACGAAATTATAATTATTTAAAGTGAGTGCGTACGAAGTATGCATCAATTTTAACTAGCTTTTTCTACCTCTATTCATTCCAGCTTTGATTTTTTGAATACGGTCCAACCCTAAATCTGAAAGATGGGCTTTACTTTTTATAAGTTCAGAAGCTTCACAGAAATCTTTAAAATCTTGACATTTTACTCCTAAAATAGGATACTTTTCAAAAAAAGGGATTATTTTATCTGTAATATCTAAAAGCTTACTAACTACAAAGTCACCTACTTCTGATTGAGATTTGGGATAATAACGCCCACAATTTAAGTATATTTCCAGAGTTTTCATGAACTCTTCCTCCCTGTTATGCTGAGTTATTTGAAATCTAGATCAAGCACGAAAACCTGATTTATTACTTACTGATTTTGCAACATGAATACTAAAACATCCTTCTCCACTCACAAAACCTGCAAGTCAGTTGGGATTAGGGATAGTTGAGATTTTTACAATAGGTCTTAACACAGGAACAACGTTAGGGAAAGCATCATGTAATTCTTCACTAAGGCCTTTATTCATTGAGGCTTTTATATTTACAATTTTTAATAAACCTTCAGGAGTAAGATGTTCTTGACGACTCATTAAATCCAAAGCTTCTTTAAATAATTTAAAATCAGCTTGCTTTTTTGTTATTAAAGGGTAATTGCTTAAATGATCTAATAATATAGCTAAGTCTCTATAATAAATCTTAAGGCTAACTTTATTATCTGTAATTGTTATTTTACCTACTCCACCTAAGGTTGTTTGTATTTCTTCTAAAAGTGGTTTATCTTTTAAATGTAAGTGAATTTCAAATACAGCTCTGACAGATCACCCAGTTTTAACACTATTACTTTTCTGCACAATTATATAGAATGAAGATTCTCCATCTAAAAATCCAGTTAAAAATCAAGGATTCATTCGAGATAAAGATGAGTAATAACGCCGTGTAGTTAATTTAGAGGTAGAAAAAGTAGATGTAAATGTAGAGGAGGATAATTTAGCGGAAGAACTTATTCGACTGACTACGTCAGTGGAATGTCCTACATAAGCATGATTACCATCTTCTCAAACATAAACTCCTCTTTGATTTTTACTTACTTTAAGTATATGATTTCTGTTATTAAAAGGATTTTCTATAAATACCTTTGTATATCTAGGTAATTTATTGCCATTATTATTATTATTATTATTGGCCTTGTTGTTATTATTTCCTGCGCAAGCACCGTTTGAGATTAGAATATCGGCGGTCTGGTTACTTAAATGAGAATCACATTTAGATAATCTTCTATTTTCGACCATGAAGAATATCATTAATAAAGCATGTGCAGTTATAATACTATTATATAATTGATTATCTGCTATATATTGTACACCAGGTCCACTCAATTCCATTCTAATTAATACAGAAAATGCTGTACCTAATAAGCCTGAAAATAGGGCAAATATCAAATAAAGGGTACCTATATCTTTGGCATTTGTTGAAAGAAATCAACGTTCATTTCATATACTTATTATGGATGACATAAAACTCCTACTGCTTGTACTGCTCGTACTAGCCATCTTTTGGGAGTGGAAATGGGAATGGGAGTGGGAGTGCATATTCAAGGAATATTAGTAGACTATCTTATATAGATATATATAAAGATACATCTTATTAAATTTAAGATAGCTAGTATATTTATCAAAGTTTAAAGTAATAAAATTATTATAATAATTTATATTTATATTTATATAAGATATAACATATAACATATAACAAAAAAAGAAATTAAAAATATTAATTAAAAGAGTTAAGGGGGAATTGAACCCCGACCCAAGATAGAGCCATTCGGTTTGCAATCGAACTGTATCGCCTTATACTTCATAACCCTGATAAATCTGAATCAATATGTATGCGTACGAAGTATGCACTAAAAAAAAGATACTTTAGTTAAAAGACGACGACTAATTACTGAGTATAATCTCTTCTTAGGCTACTGTAGCTCTAGAGAATAATTTCTAATAGGATGATCATTATTATGATTACCTTTATTATTTTCTACAGGAGTAACATTGACGTCAGATTTATCGTGCAAATAAATATATTAAGATTTAACTATTAAATAAATTGAATTTTCTATCTTTCGTCATAGCCGTTACCACAAACCCTTTTACTGCAAGGTATAGACTCTTAAAGCTTTCTATTAATGGAGATCAAGTGCATCTTTTATATATCCTGAAGTTAACACTACGAATACTTGAGCTTGGATAAAAGCTATTCCCAGTTCTAAACCAGAGAATGCAATAATAAAAGCTAAAGGGATTAAACCTAGAAAGAAGAATATTATACCACTTGTCATAATATTGTATGTAAAACCAGCTAAGATATGTAATAGCATATGACCACTTAATCGTTACACAATTTAATCCTTTTAGTATATAAATATGCTTGACTTTGAAGTAAGCATAAATTGTTTTAAAGTAAGATAAATATTCTTTATATTTTTAATATAGTCATATAAACCCCATAAACACGAACGTGATACACGTTATACTAATTCAAATAAATATAAACCTTTAAAAGGTTTAGTTCTATTTTCCTTTAGATATAAAGATATACTAGCTTGACGTAAACCTAATTCTCTTGCAGCTGCACCTATAGAAGGGTATACTGTGACCTTTTGTAAATCTACATTAGTTACTTTTAATTTCTTAGAAGTTTTTTGAGTATTTACTACAGGATTAGTATTACTTTTTTCAGAAGAAATTAATTTAAAAGTATATTTACCTAAAACCGGTTTATCTTCATTTAAATAAATATAATTCTCGATATATCTTCTATCTAAATCTAAAGCGCGGGCTGCAGCTCTAATAGCGTTATATACCATAGAAGTATTAGTTTCTATATTAGTTACCTCAATTTTAATATTTTTAGGTTGAGCTTCAGATACTTTAGTAATATATTCTAAGGATTTATTTCTTTTATTAACTGCAATGCTCATATTCTCTATTGTAGCTTCAGAATGTTTTCAACCAGATCCTCTATCCGGACTACCCGGAGTTTTTAATATATTATATTCAGGAGAGTATACATCAAAATAGTATTTTTCTCTAGACATAAGGCTATCTATACTACAAATTTCTAAAATAGTTAAACTAAAATTTTGATAACCATACTTCAATAATGCTGTATAAATAGGCATACTTTTTTCATTTAGTAGTCTATTTACATTATAATATTCTAATAATCTACGTCTTAAGCTAACAGAGCTACCAATATAATTTTTATTATTTAACTTGTTAGTTCACATATAAATCCCTGATTTTCCTTTGACATACTCAAAGATATCTAATTTATCTAAATCAGCGTTAGTAAATACTTTAAAGTTAGATAAAGGCATATTATTGGTATTATTAGTAGAAGTTGAAAATAGTCTAGTTAATCGTCCATGTATCTTATTTTCAGTAGCTTTAGCTTTAGCTTGCTCCATACTTCGTAAGGAAGCAGCAGCAGCAGCAGCCCGAAAATATAAACTACCGGATCTAACATAATTTAAATTAAATCTAAAATAATTTATAGATTTTTTTACATTTTTATTATTAGCATGATATCGTGTCACAATTTTTAAAGCAGAGTTTTCGTGGAGCAAGCTCACGTCAACTTCTCCTTTCTTTAAAGGTATAACTGTATATTAAAAGGACAGGCTATTGTGGAAACTTTAATCTTGATTTACTTAATTTATTTCAAGAACCGGATTTCCCGGCGACTAGAGTACACCTTACGAAATCTAAATACCTAGACTTCGAAGAACCGTCTACTCGTTGCTCTTTTACAGATATTTATATATCTGACTTAGATCCGCGATCACCCATTTCTATTACTAGAATCTCTAATGATATTACTGCACTCCAAGTGATTAACTGGACCAGATATTAAGTTTCCCTAATATCCTTAGTTATTAGAGCTTTAGGGCTTCCCCGGAATTTGGTTCTTAAACACATTTAAATAGGGAGCCTACTCCTATTAGTCTATGTTAGCGGCTAATCTTAAACCTAAAGATATATTTCTCGCTAAGTATGATCGACTGTACTCTTGACCAATCTATATTTTAATAATCATATAACCCGAACTTCCGGATACAGGTGTGAAACAATAAATGCAAAACAGACAAATGAATATAGGCTTGGCCCCACATTACTAAACTAATTTTAAACCGTACTTATTCCTGAAAGGTTTAGTACGGGTTTTTGAAAAATATAAAGACAGACTTGCAGGAGATATATCTAAAGCTTTACCAGCTAAAGCAAACGAAGGGTATACAGTTACTTTTTTTGTATCAATATCTGTAACCTCAACCTTCTTTCTTTTTCTGTTAACAGTACTTTGAATAGCTGTGATCTTGGAGATAGTATATCCTTTTATGTTTTCGCAACTTGTGCTATTTAGACGAAGTACTCCCACATTCTTTAAGAAATTCCATAATCTTGCTCTAGATACTTCCAAATATTTAGCTGCATCTGTTATAGAAGAAAATTCTTTTTTATCTCCTGTTTCTTTGTTAGTTAATAGGATAGGCTGCTGTAATAGTTTAGGAGATCCGTTAGGAATATTATCACTAACTAAAGAAGGATTATTCACAAAGGCAGAGATTGTATAACCCTTATAAGGTATATTATTTAATAAATATTTCTTTAAGGTAACCCTTGATACAGCTAGATATTTCCCTCCTTCTGTTAAAGAAGGAAATTTGATTGTCTCCTTTGTTTCCATATTAGTAATTAAAACAGATTTTCTAAAAGTATTACTTAGACGCATTTTTTCTATATGCTCCTTATCAAAGCTTTTACCTAATAAGGCTTCTCTTTTAAGATCACGACTAGATTCTAATACCTTTCTATTTTTAGATGCCAAGCCTATTAATTTTTTAGCGGCTTCGCTGTGTCTGTATCCTAAAGGAGATCCTGCTACTTTTAATATATTATATTCAGGACTAAGTGTATCAAAGTAGAATTGTTCTCTTTCAAGTAATACACCCAGAGGGCAATATTCTAAAATTTCTAGCCTAAACTCCCCATATCCGTATTTTAGCAACGCCCTGTATATTCTTAAAGTCGGTTTGGGTCGTGATATATGATTATAATTAAAATATTGTTTAAATCTAATACTCAAATTTTTAGCTGATCCTATGTAGGATTTACCCGATGCTATGTGTACTCAACGATAAATACCTGTTCGTCCTTTATTATCCTCAATGATTGATCCTTTTTCTTTATCAGCATTATGATAAACTTTAACAGGTACCGGTTGAATCTTTGTAGATATAGTTCTTATGCCAATACCTTTCCCCCCCGTAAAAAGCAGACCTCATACGCAGGATCTAGATACAGGTATAACTGAGCTAAAATAGGGATTTAATTGTAGGTCTTTAGTTCGACGCTTAGCTATCACAGTAGTCCTAGAAGAATCATTATTCGATTTCAATGCTAAATTATCAGTATTAAATAAAACTAAGGGGCCACTTACTATTCGAAATTTTTCCACATGTAATATGTAGATAGTTATTTTTTTCGAGATTGGCCAAGACTATACAGAATCTTTAATTTGAGTTTACTTGATTCCACTCAAAACCACTTTCATGGCGACTAGAGTACACCTTACAGTATTAAAGATAATACCGAAGAACCATCTACTCGTTGCTCTTTTACAGGAATATTTAAATTAAATATCACTGATTTAGATCCGCGATAACCCATTCATTGGTACCAATAATCTCTAGTGATATTACCATACCTCTTAAAAAGGAAATTCCTTAAAAGATTCCATTACCACCGAACGGTAACAAAGCTAGTGATTAGCTAGGCCAGTTATATCTTTACGACATAACCTTGGTTACTAGAGCTTTAGGGTGTCCCCGGAGTTTGGCTCTTGTTCACAATTTTAAGTAGCCCTACTTAATTTTATGAATTCTATTAAAACCAATAAAGGTAATAAAGCTAAAGGACAACCAGCAGGAACTAATAAAGAGAAAAATTCTAATCCATGTTTTTGAAATCCTAATATAGTTGTACCTAAAACTATTGTAAAACTAAGAGCAAATGTTAAAACAAAATGGCTTGTAGATGCAAAACTGTAAGGACGATTTGAGAAGCCTTATAGACTTATCAAATTGGACTATATCTTGATTACTTAATTATTATTGTAAAATTAGATTAAGTAATCTTTCACATGTAGTCTCTGAGGAACCTACTCATAACGTCGCTTGTTATTTTGGTTTCCTGCTGATTGTTCATTGTTTCATCCATTAAGATTTTCACCCCCTTCCCTTCATACTTCTATGCAGCACAGCAAGCTTAAGAGCAAAAGCTCTTAGTCCTGGGTTTTACTTATTAGGTGGTTGCAGTTGCTGGCAGTAAAAAGCTAAGAAGCGGAAGACAATAGATTGCATAAGGGGGTACTTAAGGCATTAGAAGTTTCCAGCATATAGTGAAATTGTAGAAATTTTATTATATTTATCTATGATATTACAATTATCTAAACATATCTTTTAAGGCTAGCGAGCTATGTATACATGCTCTAGCTCTCTATTAATATTCTTCTTCTATTCATATTATTATTAACTAATTTTATTTTTTCTTTACCTTGTTCAGTCAAATGAGCTTTAGATTTTATTAAATCTGCTATTTGTACAAAATCTAAATAGTCTTGTTTTTTTACTCCTAATAAGGGATATTCATTTAATAGAGGTATAATTTTTTCAGATATATCTGAAAAAACTGTTACTAAATATTGTCCTTCAATACGTGCAGGAGATTTATAATATCTTCCACAATTTAAATAAGTAACAATATTATTTAACAGTGGCTCATCTCTAATATGTTGAGTGATTGAAAATCTTAAACTTATATTAGTTATATTATTAACATTTTGAGTTATAACTTGAAAGCTACCTTCAGCTTCTATAAACCCTCTAATTCAATTTAAGTTTTTTATTGCATGCACTGAAGACTCAACCTTAGGTCTATTTATTGGTTCTACATTAGGAAAAGTTTCTTTAAACTTTTCAGATAAACCTCAATTTATTGTAGCTTTAAGACCAACAAATTTTAATAAACCTGTTAAAGATAAATGTTCTTTATTTATTATTAAATTTACAGCTTCTTTAAATAAAATATAGTCTGCTTGTTTTTGAGTTATTAAAGGATATTTATCAAAATGTTGTATAATTACTTGTAAATTACTTAAAGAACTTACACGGTATTGCCTAGAATCAGTACCATGTTTATAAATTTTTCCTACATTTAAAGTTCTTTGTATAGCTTCTAATAATTTAATATCTTTATTGTGTAAAGATATACTAAAAATAGGTTTAACTTGTCAACCTGTTATTCTTCTGCTATCTTTAAATATTGAGATAGAAAAACAACCTTCTCCGTCTACAAATCCTGTAATATAATCAGGATTAAGATAAAAAGTATTTTTATTATTAAAACTATATCTAGGATCATTTTTAGATATTTTAGTATGTATATATGAATATGAATATGAAGAATATAAATTTTTTTTACCGAGCTTTAGCTTGCTAATGTAATTAAGCCGTCCATACCCAAGGTCTGGTGCGTAAACACCCCGGGTCGAAGAATGTGTATTTTTTTCGGACTTAGTACTAAAAAAAATAATGTTTGAGATAAATATTAATAAAATTAAAAGGCTCCTTATGTACTTAAAATTGATTGTATTTTTTACTCCTCCTCTCATTTTCATTTTTATCTGTTAAGCTAGGGGATTTTTCTAAACAAATTACAGGTATCTTTTCTTCCGGAACTACTAAATTGTCCGATTCTAAGCAGTCAAAGACCGTTACGGGTCTTCTCTGATTCATGGTATTTTTAATATCCATAATTTTGGTTAATCCTTCTTTAGTAAGATGGTTCTTAGATTTTATTATATCAGCCGCTTTCGCAAAATCTAAGAAATCTTTTTGTTTAAAACCTATCAAAGGATATTCCTGGAACAAAGGGATAATAATCTTAGATATATCAGAGTAAGTAGAAACAATGAAATCCACTTCCTTACGATTAGATGGTGAAGAGCATCTTCCACAGCCTAAAATTTTAATTAGATTTTCCATTAAGACTTTATCACGAGAATGTTGAGTCAATGTAAATCTTAAACTCACTCAGGTTTTACTTTTAACTTTTTGAATAATAATATGGAAGCTTCCTTCTGCCTCTACAAATCCTCTTAATCAATTCACACATTTTAAGAGCTTGCTGTGTAAAGACTCCTCACGAAGTTCGCCCAGCCCTGTAAACAGTGCTAGGCCTTTTAAATCTAAGATTTCACCGGGAAAAACCTTAGGTCTCTCAGCAGGGATAACCCCAAGGAATTCTGATTTAAGTTTATCAGAGAGACCTTTGTTAAGTGAAGCTTTTAGGCTAACCAATTTTAACAAACCCTCTTTGGTTAAATGTTCTTTTAAATCTATCAATTTTACAGCTTCTTTAAATAAAACAAAATCAGCAAATTTTTGAGTAATTAAAGGATAACTATCTAAGTGTTTTATTATTATTTTTAAATTCTTTAATCCATTTACTCGAAAATCTAAGGAATTTTTACCATGTTTATAAATATTACCAACACCCCATCATCTTTGAATGTACTCCAATAAAGCTCTATCTTTATAGTGTAAAGATATTTTAAATGTAGGTATAACGTGTCAACCTACAGCCAGTTCACTATTTTTAGAAATAGTAAGATTAAAACATCCCTCACCGTCTATAAACCCAGTAAAGTAATAAGGATGAAGATTATTAACTGAGATATCTTGGGTTTTATAGTTTACAGAGGAACTAGTAGAATATTTTCTATGCTTAGTGGTTGAATAAGAAAGACCTGATACCCTTTTTTTTGTATTGCTTATTATTAAACTACGACGCGGAGCAGTAAAAAAACGATCAACTAAATAAGCATAATATTTAACACTAACCATTCCTATTAAATTATTTATTAAAATAAAAACAAATAAAGCATAAATAAAAGGAAAATATATTTGACCTTTTTTTGAATTAATTTGATTTATTACTATACTGTGTATAGTCGCATATAAAGCTTCTAGACTTATAGATCAATTATCATTTACTATTTTATTATAATTTGTACTTAAAAGAGATATAACTAGTAGAAAACTTGCACCTATTATTAAATAAAATCCAATATTAGTTACAGAAATATGTAAATTACCCAATATAGGGGCATCTAGACTTAATAAATCTCGAATTTCAAACTGACTTAATGGACTAATAACCTGTCTTTCTAATTCTAAACACTCACACTCAAGATTATAATATAAAGAATTCAAAGGATGTTCTTTAATATTATCTACTAATCTTAAAATATCATATATATATATTAAATTAAAGTTAAAAAAATAGAAACTTTAATAACGTTAATTCTGAAAAATATAATTATGGGGGGTATATCTTAATAGCATATATATAGCGCTGCTGTGCTGCTGTGCTGCTGTGCATACGTGCATACATACTTTTGGTTATTTTTTTTTTGTAGATATCTTAGCTACCTTAAAAAAGATATTAGTATATCTTTGTAGATTAAGAAGTGAAGAAGGTATCTTAGCTGCCTTAAAAGAGTTTTGATATAAATGTTCTTGATAAAAATAAACGAACAAATCTTGGTAAAATATATTTAGATAATATATAAACTGTAATAGCAATAATACTAAAAGTAAAAAAGATTTCATTTATAAAGTAAAATGGTACTAATTGAGGCATTTAAAGTAAAAGTAAATGTAATGCATTTGCATTATCTAACTCACGTCAGAAAAAGAGAAAAAGAGAAAATATTATACGAATACCCTAGTAATAAGATTAGTAAAGAAAGTATAATACTACTAAGTAAACGTAAACGTAAACGTAAACGTAAACAGTAAACTAAAAAAAAGGATGGGAAGGTCATGGTGCTATTTTAAGTATAATACTAATGAAATTAACTTTTATCTTAACTAAAAACTAATAATACTTATACAAAATAAAAGAATTATTACTTATTTTCAAAAAGAATCTTTAAGATTCTTTCCATTTAGCTTTAATAGTAAGAGTTTTTGCATCATTTATTAAATAACCAGCTAATTTTTCTCTTAATATACCTCCTTGACTTTTTTAAGCTTTCTAATCGAGTTTATAGTTTAAAGTTTAAAGTTTTTTTTTACTGTACATACAAATGGAGCCTTATTATGTATAAATAATAAATTAAAATTTTATTATTTATACAGTTTAAATATAAAGAAATTATCCTCCTTTTTGATATCTCTACATATTATTATTTGTATAAAAATTGTTTTTTTCATGGTTAAATATAAATGTTAATAGTTATTTCTGTGTTTTCCTTTCCTCTCTCCGGAGAAATGGCCTGCAGGAGATTCTTTTTTACCTAGGGTTCGGATCCCTTATTTCTTTCTATTTGTGCTTCGCACACAGTGCCGACATCGCCCCTAAAAAGCTATTCGTAAAAATCCTTTAGAACAAAAAGAAGGGTACCGTAGGTTATAAAGGCCCCATCTCGCCTTTATAAGTGATATACAACCATATAATAATACCTCCTCTCCTGTTTAGATTATAATTATAATCTATAAAAAATAAAAAAAAAAAGAAAAAAAAAAATTAATTTATAATAC
>Ga0247817_10000076_pt1 | contig 93679 bp, 66 predicted proteins | sample UWRJL212509R1_FD_178010 | JGI IMG/M metagenome (GOLD analysis project Ga0247817, IMG submission 178010) | Plant litter microbial communities from Arlington Agricultural Research Station in Wisconsin, United States - UWRJ-L212-509R-1 | ecosystem: Environmental > Terrestrial > Plant litter >... | reverse complement strand
CTAGCGTTTGTTGAACATCGCCCTTGTCTACACCTGTTTTCTCGGAAATTTGTGCGATTACGTCTGCCTTAGTCACTTTGATTGTTTACTTTAAGTGGATATTATTTCGTTTATTTATTTCCTCCTCCAAATTTTGGGAACACAAAGGTAGGGTAATTTTACCATAATTTAAAAGGTTAGCATTTTCATTTTTTTTCTAATTCATTAAAAAACAGTGTACATAAGTCAAAACGTTATGCTACCCGATCATTTACAACTACTTGAATTTAACGCAAAACTGAAATCCTGGTACCTCCAAAACCATCGTCCGCTGTTGTGGAGGCAAACTTCGGATCCATATAAAATTTGGCTTTCAGAGATTATTTTACAACAAACACGTGTGGCTCAGGGCACTCCGTATTATGAAAAATTCCTGATTAACTATCCGACAGTTTTTGATCTGGCTGCTGCCAACGAGCGTGATGTTCTAAGACTTTGGCAAGGATTGGGTTATTATTCAAGGGCAAGAAATATGCATTACACCGCAAGGCAAATTGTGGACGAATGGGATGGTAAGTTTCCTGAGAGTGCTGTTCAGCTTGCAAAACTGAAAGGCTTGGGTGCTTATACTGCCGCTGCTATTGCATCTTTTGCATTTGGAGAGGCGGTGCCGGCAATCGACGGAAATGTATTTAGGGTTATGTCCCGATTGTTCGGGATTTTTACTGATATATTAAGTTCCGGTGCCAAAAATGAGTTTACAAATCTGGCCAAACAGATAATTCCCCAAGACGACCCTGCCACCTATAATCAGGCGATGATCGAATTTGGTGCGCTTCAATGTGTGCCGGTCTCGCCGAATTGTTCTGTTTGTCCTTTTACAAACATGTGTTATGCGTATGCGTTCAGCATGCAAAACAAGCTCCCGGTTAAAATGAAAAAGAACGCCGTAAAAAACCGGTATTTCAATTATTTCATTTTGCAAAAAGGGGAAAGTCTGGCGATGCATGAGCGGTTAAAAAAAGATATATGGAAAGGGTTATATGATTTTTATTTAATCGAATCATCTGCAGATATCAACAACCCGGATAATTTGCCGGAAGATAAATTTTTGGAAGACTGGAAGAAAAAGGGCCAGCTTCGTCAGGTTTTAAAAGAATATACACATTTGTTAACGCATCAAAGGTTAACCGTCCGGTTTTGGTGGATTATTATTCCAGAGGATGAAATTGTGGAACTGCCGTTGGATATGGGATTTTATACCAAAGTACAAGTTGAGGAATTGCCCAAGCCAATATTGATAGATACAGTATTAAAGGAGGAGATATTTCTTTTATAATGGGTAAATGGTCAGGTCTTATCACCATGGATTGTAAGGACTGATTTCGGGACACCATAAATGATAACACCTGACCGCTGCTTGACTATCACTGACAATTCCTTAACAATACTTAACGAAATCTTTATGCAAAAAATAGCCATGCTCGGTTCCGGATTTATCGGGCGCTTTTATGCCGAATCCATTCATGGGCAGAGAGGACGGGATAAGGTAGTAGCGATTTATGCACGTCGGGAAGAAAGTGCAAAAAAGTTTGCTGACGATTACGGTTGTGACTTTTGGTCAGATAATATGGAAGAGATTATTTCTCATCCCAGCGTTAATATGGTTTGTATTGCGTTACCAAACAATGTGCATGAACAAGCTGTTATGCTCTGCGCAAAACACAAAAAAGCGGTTGTTTCTACAAAGCCGTTGGGGAGAAATGCCGATGAAGCACTTCGAATGATGCAGGCCGTGGAAGAAGCCGGGATTTTTGCAGGTTATCTGGAAGATCTTTGTTATAGTCCCAAGTTCTTAAAAGCATTGGAAAGCATAAAATCGGGGGCACTGGGAAGAGTGATCTGGGCAAAATCCAGGGAGGCTCATCCGGGACCGCATAGTGAGTGGTTTTGGGATATTGAACAGGCCGGCGGAGGGTGTATCCTGGATCTGGGCTGCCACTGCATAGAAATTTCCAGAAACTTTATCGGCAAAGATATTCGTCCCGTCGAGGTGATGTGCTGGGCGGATACACAAGTAAAGCCGATCGATGCAGAAGATCACGCGATAGCTTTGGTCAAATATGAAAATGGAGCAATAGGCCAGTTTGAAGTAAGCTGGACCTTCCGTGGCGGTATGGATTTACGCGATGAAGTCATGGGTACCGAAGGGACAATCTGGATTAATAATTTCCTGAGAACAGGATTTGAAATGTATATATCTGGCCGGAATTCCGGAGGCAGCGGAGAAGATTACGTTGCCGAAAAAGCAGAAAGTAAAAGCGGATGGCTTTTTCCGGTCGGTGATGAAGTGAACGAGCTTGGATATAACCACATGTTTACAGATATGTTTAATGCCGCAGAAGAAGGCCGGGACGCAGCTGAAACTTTTTATGACGGTTATGTGGTAAATGCGATTATTGATGCTGCATATCGTTCTTCAAAGACGAAATTGTGGGAAAAGGTTGATTTGCCCGTATGGCGCGGAAAAGAAGGGGTTACCAAACCTTCCAACTATACAGAGTACGATGAAGATCATTACCTGATCAAACAGGAAGTGACGCATGATGGCCGGAATAAATTGATTCTAAAAAATAAAGAAACCGGAAAAATCAGCGAAAGAGATATTTGAAAAACTAAATTAGAATTGGATGTGACACTGTTCTGATCATTATATGCAAAATTTGAATTTGCTTATTTGAACTAATATCCGGTATATTTAATTTAATTATCCACAATCATCACAAGCGCACCAATCATGGCAAGTGTTAACAAAGTAATTTTAATAGGGAATCTGGGAAGCGACCCGGAGGTAAGGTATCTGGAAAGTGGCTCAGCGGTAGCAAAATTCAGTATCGCAACCACAGAGGCTTACACGAATAAGAACGGCGAAAGAGTAGAAAATACAGAATGGCACCGCATTGAGTTGTGGGAAGGTTTAGCGAAAGTAGCCGAAAAATATCTTAAAAAAGGAAACTCTGTATATATAGAAGGAAGGCTGAGAACTGATAACTGGACTGATAAAGAAGGTGTTCAGAAATCTGGAGTAACGATTCGGGCAAACAGCATGACTTTATTAGGTGGTCCGAATTCAGGCGGCGAGGGTAATAACCAGGGGGGGCAGGGATATGCACAGTCCTCTGCTCCAAGACCAAGTCAGCCTAATCAGGCTCCGCGCTCATCGGACCCGATTCCGCCATCCATGGCCGCAGGAAATGATGATGACGATTTGCCATTCTGATTTATAATGAAATTCTACCCGGAAATAGGCTTTATTTGTTGTCAAAATAAAATAAGCGACAAGATTTTTGGGTAGAATTCTTATATTGAGGTCTATTATGAACTTTTCAGAATTTTTGTGAAAGAAACTGCCGATAGCGACGACCCTTTGTCTCGAAAGCGTACAGGGATTATATATCCCGCTAAAAGTGCGCTACCTCTACTGGCCGGGCTGGTCATACCCATTGACCGGTTTGCCGTTTACGAACTTATTATTGTCTTCATACTTTTGGCTGTATCTCTTTTCCTGTCCGGAATAAGAGCTTCCTACGCAACAGCCGGCGCAATGGAAAATCCATGGGAACGGAAAAGCGTTTCCGAAGGTAATCTTCCCACGCGGATTCAGCAGTTAGCACTTTCCATTATCCAGCGCGGCGTAACTTTACTGGCTTTACTGCTAGCAGCCCGATTTACATGGTTACAGATTCACACGAAAGAGGAACCTGTTTTTCAGTGGATTTCATTGGGTGTACTTGCTTTCTGGATATGGCTGGACGTTATGGTTCGCTTTTATGCAGCTCGCAATTCTATGGAAGTCATTCCCAAAATTGCCGGAGTTACACATTTTATTATTCAGATCTGCGCACCATTGACCAAGCCTATTACCAGGCTGGGATATTTTTTTGGAGTGCTTACACCGGAAGGGTCTGAAATTTCCACCGAGAGATTTGAAGCGAAATCGGAAAGTGAAGAAGAGACAGATTTGCTTCGCGGACTGGCAAATTTCCGGCAAACCAATGCAAGAAAAGCGATGCAGCCAAGGGTGAATATTACGGCTTTCGACATTGAATTGAATTTCCATGAGCTAATGGATAAGATCAATAAATCCGGATATTCGCGGGTGCCCGTTTACAGAGATACCCTCGACAGCGTTGAAGGAACGTTGAATGTTAAAGATTTGCTACCTTATCTGCATCACAACGAACATTTTAATTGGCAAAAATTACTGAGAGAACCTTATCTGATACCTGAAAGTAAACGTTTGGATGACCTGATGAAGGAATTTCAGAATCGTCGTGTACACATGGCGATTGTCATTGATGAATACGGAGGGACAAGCGGACTGATTACGCTGGAAGATATTATCGAGGAGATTTTTGGGGATATCAATGACGAATACGATGAGGAAGAAGAAGTCAATTATACCAAAGTTGATGAAAATACATATGTCTTTGAAGGCAAAGTTTTAATCAACGATTTGTGTAGAATCCTTGATCTCGAATCGGATTATTTCGACGAGGTTCGTGGGAATAGTGAATCCCTGGCTGGTCTTTTACTTGAACTTTTTTCAAGATTACCGCGAACGGGAGAGATTGCCACACATCGTGAAATTACTTTCAAAGTCCAGTCGGCAGACAAGAAGAGAATCAAGAAAGTAAGAGTTTTGGTTGGATAAAGTTTTGTGCGTCGGGTAATACCGGTTGTCAACAAAATAATATTTGTTTTAAAAAGCTTTTTGTGAGATTGCAAATTTCTGATTAGTTTTACCCGGCAAATAACAAATCGATATTTGCTATGAGCACAAATTCCACCAAAGTCCTTTTCGAAGCGCTTACTTACGACGACGTCCTTTTACTCCCTGCCTATTCGGAAGTACTCCCAAGAGACACCAAAACCACCACAAAACTTACCAAGAAAATTTCCTTAAACATTCCGTTTATTTCTGCGGCGATGGATACTGTTACCGAGTTTGAGCTGGCGATTGCCATGGCTCAGGAAGGCGGTATTGGTATTATTCACAAAAACATGAGTCTGGAAGCACAGGCGGAACAGGTTCGGAAAGTGAAACGGTCGGAAAGCGGTATGATCCTCGATCCGATTGTTTTGACCGAAGGTGCTACGCTTGGGGATGCTTATCAGATCATGCGAGAGTTTAAGATTGGTGGTATTCCGGTCGTAGATGATTCCAGAAAACTTATTGGTATTTTAACAAACCGCGATCTTCGATTTCAGCGTGAAATGACAAAACCAGTCACTGAAATTATGACAAAAGAGCGGCTTATCACAGCTTTGGAAGGAATTACGCTGGAAGAATCTGAAACGATTTTAGAAGAATATAAAATAGAAAAATTGCCCATCGTCAACAAAGATTATCAACTGACCGGCTTAATAACGTATCGTGATATTCTGAAAAGAAAATCGCATCCGAACGCTTGTAAGGATGAATATGGCCGGTTACGTGTTGGTGCTGCGGTGGGCGTTACTGCCGATTTGCATAAAAGAGTTGCCGCACTGGTAAAGGCCGGAGTGGATGTGGTGAGTCTGGATACGGCGCACGGCCATCACGTCAATGTTATTGAATCGGTAAGAAAACTAAAAGCCGCTTATCCCGATTTGCAGGTTATTGCCGGAAATGTTGCAACCGGTGAAGCTGCCAAAGCACTGGCAGAGGCCGGAGCGGATGCTGTGAAAGTGGGTGTGGGGCCCGGCAGCATCTGTACCACCAGAATTATTGCGGGGATCGGGGTGCCGCAATTAACAGCCGTTATGGCCGCAGCGGAAGCTCTGGAAGGCACGGGTATTCCGGTGATAGCCGATGGCGGAATTCGTTTCTCCGGTGATGTCACAAAGGCATTGGCAGGCGGTGCTTGTACCGTTATGATCGGTTCCATGCTCGCAGGAACTGATGAAGCTCCGGGAGAGATTGTGATCTATGAAGGCAGGAAATTTAAATTATATCGTGGAATGGGTTCGGTGGAAGCGATGGAAGAAGGTTCAAAAGACAGATATTTTCAGGATGCCGAGGACGATATTAAAAAACTGGTACCCGAGGGAATTGTCGGACGTGTGCCATTTAAGGGAAAAGTTTCAGAAATAATTTACCAGATGGTAGGTGGTTTGAAAGCTGGAATGGGCTATTGTGGTGCTGCGGATATTACGGCACTTCAAAGTGCAAAATTTATAAAAATAACTGCGGCAGGTGCAAAAGAAAGTCACCCGCACGATATTCTGATCCAGAAAGAAGCTCCCAATTATTCAGTAAAATAGGTTTTGATACGCTAGTTCGTAAATAAAACTGCTTGTAAATACAAAAGGTGCTCTGTTTTTAATAGAGCACCTTTTTGTATTATTTGCTATAATTTTTTCGATTGCAGGCAGCCTGAATTAAGCAGCAGCGTTCGTTTTGGCCATTTTGCTTTTAAGAAATTGATAGATCATCGGAAGGATGGAGAACCCGATAATACCAAAAATCACAAGTTCAAAATTCTTTTTAACGATATCCATATTCCCGAAGAAATATCCCAGAAGTGTCAGGGAAGGAACCCAAAGAATAGCGCCAAGTACACAGTAGCCAATATATTTGGAATAATTCATACTTCCTGCACCGGCAACAAAAGGAGCGACAGTACGTACGATAGGAATAAAACGAGCCATGATTACAGTACTTCCACCGTGTTTTTCATAAAACGCTTCTGTTTTTTCCAGATATTCTCTTTTCAGGAATAAAATTCTCTCCCGCTTTTTAATCTCGCCACCAAATTTTTTCCCCATAAAATAATTGACATTATCGCCTAAAAGAGCGGCAACAATAAGAATTATTATAATCAGGAAAACATTAAGTCCGGTACCTTCATTCGCAGCTATAGCACCTGCCGCAAACAGCAGAGAATCGCCAGGCAGCAGTGGCATGATAACCAAACCGGTTTCGGTAAAAACAATCAGAAACAGAATAACATAGGTAAGTGTACCGTACTCCTGTACGATATCGAACAAATGCTTATCCAGATGAAGGAAAAAGTCAATAAACTGTGTTAAAAATTCCATGACGTTTTTTAAGGTTTAACCAATTAAGTTATAAATATGCAAGATGAGTCTAAAAGAATTACTTCGAATCAATTTTCCATTTTTGTTTCGTTTTTGAATTCAAAAAATGAGTAAACGTATCACCTCTCAAACCCAGTCGTATCGTTTCCAATGGAATAAGCTCGCTTGGAGCAATATTGCCCAGGTTCACATTCGCTCCCAGAAGTTTTACAAACCAAACCTGCTGAGATTTCTGAGGAGCTTCCCAAAGCATTTTTTCGAAAGGAATCTGCGTTAATATTTCTTCTACCAAACCCTGACGAACTTCACCACTGGCCCTGAAAAGTCCTACATTTCCGGATTCGCGTGCTTCACCGATAACTTTCCATGCACCCGCTTCAAGTTCGGACTGGATAAGCTGGATCCATTTGTAAGGAGGAATGATTTTGTTTTCATCTTTTGACCCAACTTCCGATAATACGGTAACCTGCTGAGCCAGTGTGCGGATATATTCGCATTTTACATCCTGAGCCATTTCAATAGACCCATCGGATACTTCTGCGTATTTCAGATCATATTTGTCAAGCAACTTGCGATAGTCATCAAACTGATTTCTTACCACAAAAGCCTCGAATAACGTTCCGCCGAAGTAAACAGGGATCCCGGCATTTTTATATACGGCCAGTTTTTCGTCGAGATTGGAAGTAACGAATGAAGTGGCCCAACCCAGTTTAACGATATCGATAAATGCCGAGGCGCTTGATAGCATATCTTCGGTTTCTCTGATACTGAGACCTTTATCCATAACCATCGTAATTCCCTTTTCACGAGGTTTTTCAGAACGGGAAGGAACTTGTGATAACGTAAAATTCATATTTGGATACTCTTTTAAGTCTTTGGAAAACTCGGGCAAAGGTAGCAATTACCTTTGATACGTAGCAATAAAATCCAGAGTATTGACACATATCAGTATCTAAATCTATGATAATTACTATTTTTCAAAAGTATGGCTGTGTATATTTACTTTCTTTAATTTTTTTTCAAAATGAGTAATCCTGAAAAATCAGTTCAGAATAAGTCTGTAACGCGCCTTGAATATCTGCACACCTTCATCGGTCAACCCATGCAGGAAAGTTTCTCTCCCGTGGGCAGGTGGCTGAATGGAACACTCCTGGATATTCAGGAAGGCACCATGAAAGTGGAGTTTCTGGTGCGCGAAGATATGTCGAATCCGATGGGTGTACTTCACGGTGGTATTGCTGCCACCATCCTGGACGATGTCGTAGGAACCATGGTTTATGCCCTGGGCCGGGAATTTGCCTATACTTCGGTCAATCTTAATTGTGATTTTTTAAATCCGGCGAAAACCGGAGAGACGGTTATTGCACATGCGAAGGTTGTCCGTGCAGGAAAAAATATCATCCATGTGGAAGGCGTTATTAAAAATCCGGATGGATTGATCATCGCCAAATGCAGCAGCAATCTTGTGCAGACAGGCGTGAAAATTCCTTTCGATCACAAATAGCCCTGAGCCTGTAATTGGAAAAGCTCAGCATATTTTCCATCCAGGCCTAGCAATTCATCATGGGATCCGTATTCAATTAACTTCCCTTTGTCAAGAAATAATATCCTGTCGGCCATGCGTACTGTTGAAAAGCGGTGAGAAATAAGCACAGCCATTTTTCCATGAATCAATTCACTGAAACGTTGAAAAACTTTATGTTCGGCGCGGGCATCGAGTGCAGAGGTTGGTTCGTCCAAAACAATAAGTTGAGCATCACGCATGTAAGCGCGTGCCAACGCAATTTTCTGCCACTGACCGCCGGATAGCTCGGTTCCTTCTTTAAATCTTTTACCCAAAACCTGTTCAAAACCATTAGGCAGCTGGTCTATAACCTCGTCGGCCATGCTCATCCCGGAGGCAATACGGATCGCCTCTTTGTCGTCTATATGATCGATGTCACCCACTGCGATATTATCCGAAACAGTCATTTCGTAGCGAATGTAATCCTGGAAAATAATACCAATATTCGCTCTCAAATCGGCCAGTTTATAATCGAGGATATCAATTCCGTCGATCAGTATTCTTCCTTCGGTTGGCTTGTAAAGACATGCCAAAAGTTTGACCAGTGTTGTTTTTCCTGCGCCGTTTTCACCAACCAATGCCAGCTTTTGGCCCGGATTTAAAGTGAATGAGAGATTTTTTATAGCCCAGAAATCGCTTTCAGGATATTTAAAACTTACATTTTCAAAAACGATACCTTTTCTGATCGGTCTCGGAATATTATGTCCGTTTTCATTGGCCAGAATTGTTGGTTCTATTTCAAAAAAATCGAACAGATCTTTCAGATAAAGTGCATTTTCAGCAATGCCGGAAAACCGGCTCATAATACCTTGCAGCATCCCATGCATCCTTTGAAAGGATCCGGAAAGAAATGTCATGGTTCCTATCGTTATCATTCCGCTAAGTGTCTGGATCAGGACAAACACATAAGCCACATAATAAGCAATCGTACCGATGGCAGACAAGAAATAGCCCCATCCAGCGCGGCTGATGGCAATTTTTCTGTTTGCCAAAAAATATTCTTCTGAAAGTTCTTTGAAACGTTTCGCCAAATAATTTTCCAGACCGAAAACCTTCACTTCTTTGGCCGTTTCTGCACTTGATCCGAGATAGCGAAGATAGTCGAGCTCGCGTCTTTCCGGAGTCCAGCTTCGTGTCAGCGAATAGGTTTTTTCGTTGAAATGCGTTTCACCTAAGAAAGAAGGAATCACCGCAACGATCAGGATTAATATAAGCCAGGGGTTGAAAATAACTAAACCCGCACCCAGGGAGAGAAGTGTTAAAATATCCTGAAGCTGTGCCAGCGTTTGAGACAGCAGTACGGTTCGGCCGGAAGTCTGCCGGCGGGCGCGTTCCAGTTTGTCGTAAAAAACTGGATTTTCAAATTGATATAAATCCAGTTTTGCCGCATGATGTACCAGATCAACGGAGGTTTTGTTGGCCACAAGATCTCCAAGAAGACTGTCAAACAGGTTAATGCAGCGGTTTAAGAGGTCTGAAATTATGGTCAGCCCTAATTCTGCTCCCACCAGCATCCATAGATAATTGTGCGAATCGGTGCGATGATCTATCAATCTGACAACTTCATCGATAATTTCTTTACCAACGTAAAGCATGATCAAAGGAAGGCCAGATTTTACAAGACGGAAAATAATATTTCCTGATGTGAGTAATTTATTGGTTTCCCAAACCAGACGGAAAAAACGGGGGAGATTTTGTAAAGCTGAAAAACGCTTCTTAAAGGATGCTGAGGATTCTTTTGGGTTTTTAAACGACTTCGATGCCGGGATTTTCTTCAATAGTTAGAATAAGTATGGTGACCTTATCTTAATGATTTTGTTATGAAAAAAGTTCTTTAAGAACCAATTGCTTTTTGTGTTACCAAAATCAGATAGTTTATTTTGATCCACAGACTTTTCCCGGCGTAAACATTACCTTTGTTAAATGGAAAAAAACTTCAACGACTTACCAGAAAGTCGCCAGCAGCAACTGATGGCATTTGATCGGCTGCTTAGCATTATGGACGAACTCCGGGAACAATGTCCCTGGGATCGCAAGCAAACCCTGGATAGTTTGAGGCATCTTACGATTGAAGAAACTTATGAGTTGTCTGATGCAATTCTGGAAAATGACTTGCCGGAAATAAAAAAAGAATTGGGAGATGTACTTTTGCATATCGTTTTTTATGCCAAAATAGCCTCCGAAAATCCAGAATCGGAAAAGAATTTTGATATTGCTGATGTGCTGACGGGGATTTGTGAAAAACTGATTTCACGCCATCCACATATTTATGGTGATGCAAAAGCTGATACCGAAGAGCAGGTGAAGCAAAATTGGGAAAAACTGAAATTGAAAGAAGGAAATAAATCGGTTTTGTCCGGCGTACCTTCGTCGCTGCCCGCGCTTGTTAAAGCCATGCGGATACAGGAAAAAGCACGGGGAGCAGGATTTGACTGGGATGAAAAACAGCAGGTTTGGGAAAAGGTTGAGGAAGAATTGCAGGAATTTAAAGAGAACTTCAATATTGAAACACAAGAGGTAATTGACCAGAAAGAAGCGGAAGGCGAATTTGGAGATTTGCTTTTTTCACTGGTTAATTATTCAAGGTTTGTTGATATCAATCCGGAAACCGCTTTGGAACGAACCAATAAAAAATTTATCCGTCGCTTTCAGTATATGGAAGAGGCGTCGAAAGCGGATGGAAAATCGTTGACCGAAATGACGCTTTCAGAAATGGACGAATATTGGAATCAGGCAAAGGTTTTAAAGGTTTAAGAACGATTCTTATGGAGCAGCATTTTCCTGACAGAATCAAATAATTATTCATAGTTGGAGTACGGTTTGTTTTGAAAATATTTGTTGACGACGTTGAATAACCTATCAGTTTTCTGAAATCACTTGTCAACTAACACACATTAAAATGTACGTCGAAGACCGAATTGCACAATTAGAAAATGTATCCGTGGATCAGGGAAAGCAGATAGAGATAATTGCAGAGGGATGAGCGTTTTAATTTGATGGATAAAAGATTTGACAAAATGGAAAGTAACTTTAATGGAAAATTTGACTTACTTGTCGAACTCATTAAAGCGAAATAAGATTAGTAAATGTCTTCACATCATATTATCAGGGAAAAGCAGGAACCTGCACTTATTATTGCAAACGGAGAAGCGTGCAGTGAAGAATTGTTAGGCCAGTTGTTGGAATGGAGCCCTCTGGTTTTGGTTTTGGATCATGCTATTTACAGGGTTCTTGAATTAGGAATAAAAGTAGATGTCTGGTTAGGCGACTTTGATCAGAACCATGACTTTGAAGATATAAGAGCACGCCAATATCCGATCAAGATCGTTCATACACCGGATCAGGAAAAAACGGATCTCGAAAAAGCAATTGATTATTTAGTTGATGAGGGTTTTCCTGCCGCCAATATTGTTTGGGCGACGGGTCGCCGCGCTGATCATGCGATAACGAATATTACCAATCTGGTTCGCTACAAAGAAACGATTCGTCTTGTTTTATTTGATGACTATTCGAAGATATTTCCGTTATCCGGGGTTTTTGAGAAGTGGTATGTGGCAGGTACGCCTATTTCTCTGATTCCTGTAGGTATTGTGGAAGGGATTGAAACTGTTGGCTTGAAATACAATCTCAATAATGAAACGCTGACGCTTGGGCATCGAACAGGAAATAGTAATGAGGCGGAAACCGATGGTATGGTTCGGATTTCCGCCCGGAAAGGTGATTTGTTGATTATGGAATGTTGGGATTAGGCCTTAAACACTCTTTGACTCTACATAGAAATTGCGATCTACGGTCAGCGTTTTTTCGCCTTTGGTTTTTAACGTTTTCCAATCAGTCGTAGGGTAGACGAACTGATCTTTTCCATCTGCAAGTTTTATTTTTACAGGCATATCAAAACCGGCAATAACATTCGCCCAGCGGTATTGAACGCTATTTCCTTTGAAAGAATATTCCAAAACAGGAACGCGGGTATCTCTTAAATACTGATCAAATATTTTGCTGATATCACGGCCGGCATTTTTACTTACATAATCTTCAATTTGCTTTGATTCGACAGTCTGGTGATAGAAAGTCTTGTTGAGCCCACGTAAAATCTGGCGCCATTTTTCATCATTATTCACAACCTGGCGAATGGTATGCAGCATATTTCCACCTTTGTAATACATATCTCTCGACCCTTCCTGATTGACGTTGTAGGTGCCAATAATGGGAATATCATTTGCGATTAAAGCTCTCGTACCAATTACATAATCCGCACCAGCCTCTTTTCCAAAATAAAATTCAGTATATAAGTTTTCAGAATAGTTGGTAAAACTTTCATGAATCCACATGTCTGCCACGTCCTTATACGTGATATTATTGGCAAACCATTCATGTCCGCTTTCGTGAATGATAATGAAATCCCATTTTAATCCCCAGCCCGTTTTAGATAAATCACGACCCAGATATCCCATTTTGTAGCCATTTCCATAAGTAACAGAACTTTGGTGTTCCATACCCAGATAAGGCACCTCGACTAACTTATATCCATCTTCATAGAACGGATAGGGACCAAACCAGTGCTCAAAAGCTTTCAGCATTTTGTTGGCCTGATCAAACTGAACTTTTGCCTTTTCCAGATTTTCAGGATATACATAAAAACTTACGGGCAAATCTCCTTTTTCACCCTTATAGGTTTCGCTCCAACTTACATAAGGAGCTACGTTCATGTTGACACCGTAATTATTAATCGGATTAACAACGGCCCAATTAAAAGTATGTGTGCCATCATTATTTTCAATAACACTGCGCAGTTTTCCATTGGACACGTCTGTAACAGTTTTGGGAACTGTGATACTTACCATCATACTGTCCGGTTCGTCATACATATGGTCCTTGCAAGGCCACCAAACACTGGACCCAAGTCCCTGGCAGGACGTAGAAATAATCGTGTTTCCTTTTCCGTCCGGAACCCATTGTACGCCTCCATCCCAAGGCGGACGTTTTGCCAGACGCGGGCGACCGTAGTAAAAAACTTCAATGGATTCGGACTTCCCTTTTTCCTGTTTTTTAGTCAGTGTAATAAAAAAAGCATTTCCGTCTCTTTTATAAGTCAGAGTTTGGCCGTCCTGAATCACTTTTGCAATTTGAAGTGGTTCCTGTAAATCAACCTGGATAACTTGTTTTGGTTCTAAAACCTTGTAATTAATGACCGTACTGCCGGATAGGGTACTATCCTTTGCATTGGGTGTCACACGCAAATGATAGTAGGTAAGATCCCACCATGCGCGTTCGGGTGTTATCGCTCCACGAAGTGTATCGGCATGTGTGAATGTGGTTTGCTTTTGGGCACTCGATAAAAATGGACTTAATATCAGGCAAAAAGATAGGATTTTTTTCAACATTTAATAGGAGATTTAGGTACTATATTTTGATTTGTTTTATTCTTCCAAAACTTCCATGACATTTAACTCCGGGCCGCCGCCACGGTTTGCCGAACCAGCTGCGATGTAAACCTTCTTATGCAAAGAAACTGCTTGTGTGCCGTGCCTCCCCTGCTGCATGGAAGGAAATTTTTCCCATTTCTGTGTTTGGGTATTATACGCTTCGACTTCATTGTGCGCTTCCACATGCGCATCGCTTTCTCCGCCAATAATCAGGATTTTTTTGCCAAAAGCAACAGCCGTATTTCCTGCCCGTTTTGTAGGGATATTGTTAGATGCATCAAGTGTTGTCCATTTTCCGGTTTTGAAATCGTAAACATCTACTTCCGCAATCGTGGTGTTTAAAACCTGATTGATTCTGGCAGTGGAAAGTCTGCCACCGGCAACATAAAGTTTATTATCTACAACCGCTACCTGAACATGATCACGCGGGCGAGGCGCTTCTGCGAGTTGTTTCCAGGTATTTGTAGCCGGATCAAATTCATCAAACCAAGCTACCTGTCCGTCCCAATGGCCATCCTGAATTCCGCAGACCAGATAAATCTTATCGTTTAACGTAAACGCGCCAGCAGCTCCGCGTCTTCTGTTTTCAGGAATTCCGGGCCCTTTCCGCCATTCGTTTTTGACAGGATTAAAAATATAGATATCTGGAATTGGCACTTCGTGAGGATAACTACCGGTAAATGCGCCTATTACGTAAATTTCGTTTTTGAAAGAAACGGCCTGAAAGTGGCTCATTTCTATGGGAGTTTTGCTTAGCGTTACCCATGTATCTTTTTTTGGATCATATTCATCAACCGATTTTAAGCCACGACCGCCTAGTAAATAAAGTTTGCCATTGGCATGAGACATGGCATTTTCGTGTCTTTTCTCAGGAAGATTGTCGGGTTCGATAGCGCGCCAGACCTGACTTTTGGCATGAAAGGCCATCGTATTGATGACCAGTAAAAATGCTCCGATTTTGTAGAAGGTGCTTTTCATAAATTGTCCGGGTACAAATATTTCCAGGCGCCATTTGGCGCCTGGAAAACTATTAACTACCATCAAGGTACAATTTATTTTATAATTTCGAAATATCAGTATTGCTCTGGTATTCTTGCCAATTTTGGGAAACTACTGGTCAATTTTTGCTGATCGTTTTCAATGCCGGGCTTTCAAAATTTAACTTTTTTAAACCATTCTGAACATCCGGATTACTCATAAATAATTTCCACAATAATCCGGTCCGGTAATTTTCGATCATCACAATAATTGGTCCCTGATCGATTGCCAGATGCGACTTGGCGTACCAGTTCTGCGATTCATTAAAAGCATCTGTAAAACCATATTCGCTCCATATTTTATCTCCCAGATCATCATAGAAATGACGCAATGCCTTCATCGATTGTTCAGGCGAATAAGGGAAAGACGAAAGCGCTGCGGTAGGCGTAATGGTGCCAAAATCGTTTGTTGGAGAAAAAGCATTGTAGCCGTCGTAGGTATCGCTCGCTGTTAATCCCCAGCTGTTTTCACCATATCCTTTAAATTTGCCCGGATTGGCTACGCAATGTTTATAATTGATCATGGTATGGTTTACATTCTGTTCCCAATAATCTGCATACTGATCTTTCAGGTTACGCGGATCAAGTCCCAGGAAAGAATAATGGGCAAAAAACATAGGGCCGCCGAAATCAAAACCTAATGGAAGTTTTACTCCGTAAAATTCTTTACCGTTTTTGAAGTGATCACTTTGCGCCCAGCATTTGTTATAAATTTGGGCAGTGATCGTATACCGCGGGGATGAAGCGGCAAGGATATACGTGATAAGTGTTTCATTGTAACCTCTCAGTTCAAAATTCATCGCCCAGCCATTATTCGGGCTCCAATGCCAGAACAACTGATCAGGATTTCCTCTTGTGTACCAATCCCATTCGGCTTCATCCCAGATCCAGGTGATCCGGTTTCTTAAATCACGTTCGACATTATTGTTTCCATTGAAATACTGTTTTGCACAAAGTAATCCCTGAAATAAAAATGATGATTCAACAAGATCTCCTCCATCATCTTTGCGCCCGAAAGGAATAATTTTTCCGGTTCCGCCATTTAGCCAATGTGGAAATATTCCGTGATAATGATCCGCTTTCGATAAAAATTTAACCATTTTCAACAATCGGTTTGAGACAGAATCTCTCGGAACCCAACCACGTTCTGCCGCGACGATCATCGCCATAATGCCAAATCCGGTACCGCCCGTTGTCACTACTTCATTGCCATAATCGAACGCGACGTTACTTCGCTCTCTTGCCATACCGCTGACAGGATGTCCAAAATCCCAGAAATAACGGAATGTTTGCTTTTGCACCAGTTCCAGTAATGCTGTATCAGATAAATTTTTCGGGCGGTTAGCCGGATTAAAAGTGGCAGGAGCTGTTGAATTCTTTTTCTTTTGCGCAGTGCTATCTGTTGTTGAAAACAGTATGCATGCCAAAATGCTTATGCGAAGGAGTATATTTTTCATGATATGCTTTATTAATTTCTATGTTGAGTTAGTCTAGATTTTTCATTGTAAATAAAGACTCTGAAATCCAAGACTTTTCATTCCGGTTTTTATTTCGGGATTGCTCATAAACAGATTCCAAAGTAATTGGCTGCGATAATTTTCGATCATGATAATGATCGGCCCCTGATCGATGGCCAGGTAGGAAGTTGCAAACCAGGGTTGCTGTAAAGAAAATGCGTCGTAAAAACCGTAATCTCCCCAAATTTTATCTCCTAATTTGTAATAGAAAAATTTGAGCGCTTTCATCGATTCAACTGGGGTATAAGGAAAGGACGATAATGCGGCAGTTGGCGTGATCACGCCTTTATCACTTGTCGGGGAGTTTGCATTGTAGCCGTCAGGAATATCGCTGGCAGTTAGTCCCCAGCAATCATCGCCGTATCCGTAATATTTGAGCGGATTTGTTTTGCAGTAATTGAAATTTACTAATGTATGAGTACGGTTTTGATCCAGGTAGTTTGTGTACTGATCGGTTAATTCGGTCGGATTTAGTCCTAAAAATGAATAGTGAGAAAAGAACAGCGGGCCGCCGTAGGCACCACCTAAGGGAAGTTTCAATCCGTAATAAGTGTTTCCGTTAACAAAAGAGCCGTTGCCAGTCCAGCCGTTATCATAAACGATTTTAGAGATCGGGTGAGTCGGTGAAGAGGCAGCGAGGGCATATGTAATCAGGCATTCGTTCCAGCCCTTAATCGGCAAATTCATATCCCAGCCATACGTAGGGCTCCAATGCCAGTAAAGTACATTTTCATTGTTTTTCCTAAACCAGTCCCACTCAACACCGTGCCAGATGATGTTAATGTCATTGCGCAGTGCCATTTCCGAAACACTATTTCCATTAAAATATTGTCGTGCTGTTAATAATCCCTGAATCAGAAATGAAGTTTCAACCAGATCTGCACCGTCGTCTTTGGTACTGAATGGTACCACTGCTCCTGTCGTTCCATTGAGCCAGTGCGGAAAAGCACCGTGAAATTTCTGTGTATTACTTTTCAAGAAAGTAACCATTTTCTGTAATCGCTCCAAGCCCTGCGCTCTGGTGATAAATCCCCTTTCAATGGCTACCGGAATGGTCATAATGCCAAAGCCGCTACCGCCTGATGTTACTACGTCGCCCGAAGTATTTCTTTCTCTTGCCAGACCGCTCACCGGATGTCCAAAATCCCAGAAGTAATTAAAGGTTTGTTTTTGTACCAAAGTTAAAAGCGCTTCATCCGAAATCCTGGGAAATTTATCTGTTGAGTCAATTTCAAAACTAGATGGTTTGATAACTTCAGGCGCTTCTACTTTATCATTTTTACACCCAAAGGCCGCAAGAATCAAGAAAAGAACAACAGCACAATTTTTCACAGCTAACTGAATCATTTAATGAATAAGATTTAAAAGGCGAGGGCATTATTTGTGAAGCGGCAGAACATAAACAGCCCGCAGAACGATGTTCCGGAATATCAGAAACCTGATTTCTTTCATCACCCTGCGGGCTGTATTAAAATTGAACTAATGCTTAATAGCCTACATTTTGTGTCAAGACACCACCACTAAGATCAATTTCTGTTTGTGGTACTGGCCAGACTTCGTTTTTATTGGCTTTCCAGCCTTTGGGTCCGAAGACTTCCGTCCCTCTGCCTTGACGGATCACGTCGAAATAACGATCATATTCCAGAGCCAATTCAGATTGACGTTCGCGCCAGATTGCTTTTTGTAAAGTTGCTTTGTCTGTCGCGGTAACCTTTGGCAAAATTGTAGTACTTGCTCCTCTCGCTCTCGCACGAACCAATTCCAGCGACGCCAAAGCTTCGGTAGGTTTACCTAATTCATTGGCTGCTTCTGCATTCATTAACAAAACATCGGCATAACGGATTACCCGTACATTTTGCTGCGCACCTTCATTAAAGCCCGATACGAAAAGTTTGAATGGTACATATGATTTTTGGTTGTACATCGGGTTATCGCCTGTTGCAGGAATCGCGTCACCGTCCGGCGTCGTTTCACCACGGAAAATAATGGTTGCATCTCTTCTTGGGTCGCCCGTTTCATAACTTGCAGCCAATTCTTTCGTTGGAACATTAAAACCCCATCCACCGCCAACAACACCTCTGGTGCCCTGAACCTGTGAATATTGAGAATTGGAAGCATCTTTATTTTCTAGCAAAAGCTCGTTCTGAATTTCAAAGATCGATTCCGGGGCATTTTCGTTTTTGATTCTGAAAAGCTGTTCATAATTTGCAAAAAGAGAATATTGTCCACTTGCAATAACCTGCGTTGTCAGATCATAAACCTGCTGCCACTTTTGCTGATACATCGAAACTTTCGCATGCAATGAAAGTGCGGCGCCTTTTGTAGCACGACCAATGTCAGAAGCTCCATAAGTAGCAGGCAATACTGCGGCAGCTTCGGTTAAGTCTTTTTCGATCGTCGCATAAATCTCCGCTTTGGCAGTACGCGGAATATTATATTCTGCTGTTCCTGCCGGAACTTTCAGTCTTAATGGAACATCACCATAGGCGCGCACCAGTCTGAAATATGAATAAGCACGTACGAATTTAGCTTCTGCCAAATACCGGTCTTTCAGCGCAGCAGTCATTTCAATCGCAGGGATATTATCTAATACCTGATTGGCATAGTTAATATTTTCATACTGTCCTTTCCAGAAATCTGCTAATTGCCCTTCCGTTGATCCCACTGAAAAATTATCATACGTATTAAAGAAAGTCGCATCTGACGCAGAACTTCCTTTTTCGGTTTCATCGGAACCAATGCTTTCGATAGCGATAGGGGCGAAGGAAATATTTGTCCAGCTTCTGAGATTGGCATACATGGCGTTCACAGCCTTTGTTGCATCACCCTCATTTTGCCAAAAAACATCTCCCGATTGTTTTCCCTGAGGATCTGTATCCAGGAAACTTTCCTGACACGCCAATGGGAAAAGTGTTAAAGATGTCAGGCCGGCATATAGCCCGATTCTTCCTATTCTGGTTTTAAAATTTATATTTTTCATATTCCTGATCGTCTTAGAAAGTAACATTTATACCAAAGTTGTATGTTGCTGACAACGGATAAACGTTCGCGTCAATACCTGCCTGTGTTGGCTTGTTATCGTTTGCTCTAACTTCCGGTGAAAGTCCTTTGTATTTGAAAAAGTTAAGTGCATTCTGCGCATTTGCATAAATTCTCAATTTTTTCAGTTTCAAACGATCCGTTACTTTTGATGGGAAACTATATCCTAACTGCGCATTTCTAACCCTGAAATAACTTCCGTTTTGAACAAAGAATGAATTGGCAAGATAATTCGAGCCACCGCCGATGTTCGCCGATGGATAGGTATTGGAAGTGCCATCTCCATGCCAGCGGTTGTCAAAATAATCCTTTGTGAAATTTTCATTTCCATAACGCCATCCAAGATTTGCGTTATAAACGTCAACTTTGGCCACACCCTGGAAGTCAAGCATCAAGTCAAACCATTTGTAGTTCCAGGTTGTATTGATACCGTAAGTATATTTTGGATTAGGATTTCCAATAATCTGACGATCTAGTCCAGTAATGTTTCCATCAGGCGTGCCGTTAGATCCGCTGATATCGCGGTATTTGAAATCACCAGGTTTAGCCGTTTTTTGAGCCGAGCCATCAATTTCTGCCTGATTTTGGAAGATTCCATCAACAACGTATCCATAGAATGACCCAATCGGATCTCCAACTCGTGTTCTTGTTGCAAGTGCTCCACCAGTCAAACCAACACCTCCGTCATAAATGGGGTTGGCACCGGTTGATACCGATAATACTTTGTTGTTGTTCATACTTCCGTTGATACCAATGCTGTAAGTCAGATCTTTGCCAATTTCGTCCCGCCATGTAATTGCCGCTTCAAAACCTTTGTTTTCAAAATCAGCCTGGTTTCCGATAATTTTACCAGATGCTGTTCCAATGGAAGCCAGTACAGGAATATCAAAAATCGCACGTTCTGTTTTCTTGGTATAATAGTCTAACTCAACAGAAAGACGGCTTTTCATTAACGATGCTTCAATACCGATATCGGTTCCTACACCACGTTCCCAAACGGTAACAGGTGGAATAATCGAGTTGATACTGGCACCGGTGTTAACAGTTCCGCCATAGATTGCAGCAAGGTTACCGCCTGTTGCCACTGTTAAAGTTGACAAGTTGGAAGGAACAGAGGCGTTACCAATTTTACCCCAGCTCGCACGAAGTTTAAGATTATCAAAAACTTTCTGATCACCCATGAAAGCTTCGTTACTGATCACCCAGCCGGCGCCTACTGATGGGAAATAACCCCAGGCATTGCCGCCCTGATAAAATTTAGAAGAACCATCCGCTCTCAAAGAAGCATTGATCAAATAACGATCAGAGAAACCATAATTAACCCGTCCGAAATATGAGGAATAAGTGGCCAGATCGCCTTCATCCGTAACATTACGACCATCGACATTTCCCAAAGTAAGGTACAAATCACCTTCGCTTGAATAAGGAACATCACGGGCCGAGGCAGTTAACTTATATGATTGATCATGCTGTGCAGACTGACCAAGAAGTGCGGTAATAGAATGTTTACCGATTTCTTTTGTGTAAGTCAGCGTATTTTCAAAAATCCAGTAGCGAGCCTGCGGACGCGTAAATGTCAGGAGACTGTTTGTGTTACGTTGGGCAACCGTAGCGGCATACACCGGTACATAAGCTCTGGTTTCATCCTGCGAATAGCGGCCTCCAAGACTGGTTTTGAAAGTAAAATCCTTTAGGAAAGACAGTTCTGCATAGGCATTTGCTGTCAGAAGTGTCTTTTTGGTATTCTGGTTATAATAATCAACCGTTACCTGCGGGTTGAAATTAGCGCCGTCTCCAAGATTTAATTTTGAAGGATCGCCGTAGGTTCCATCTGCGTTATAAACGGATAATGCAGGAGCCGCAGCATAGAGCTGCCTGAAAATACCACCCGCTTCGTCCTGGGATTTACTAAATGCACCTGTTGCCGTGTAACCGACTCTCAGGTTTTTCGATACCTGAAAATCATTCTGGAAACGTGCCGTGTAACGTTTGAAATTGTTTTTTTCAACAATACCATCCTGTTTCAAATAGCCCAGAGAGAAATTGTAAGTTGATTTTTCTCCGCCGCCACTGACCGAAATCTGATGATTGGTAATGAAAGCATCACGAAGAATTTGTTTGTACCAATCCGTACCTTCTCCATAACTGGATGGATTTAAAATATTCTGTCCACCGTTAATCGCGCTTAGCTCATTGATCATCGTAGCATATTCATTCGCGTTTGCCATTTTGATCTGGTTTGTCACTTTTTGCACACCGACAAACCCGTTATAGTCGATAATCGCTTTTCCGGATTTTCCTTTTTTCGTTGTGATCAAAACAACACCATTGGCAGCGCGTACACCATAAATGGATTGGCTTGACGCATCTTTCAGGATGTTCATGCTTTCAATATCCGCCGAGTTAAGAAAGCTGATGTCATCAAACCAGACACCGTCTACTACGTAAAGTGGATTAGGGCTCCCATAAGCAGTACCGACACCACGAATACGGATTTGCGGTGCTTCACCTGGCTTTCCAGAGTTGTTAACCTGTACACCGGCAACTTTTCCCTGAAGACCACTCACGGGGTTAATAGAGGATTGCTTCGAAATTTCCGATCCTTTGATGGAAACCACGGAACCGGTTACGTCCACCTTTTTTTGAGTGCCATAACCTACAACCACAAATTCCTCTAATGAACGGGCATCTTCCAGAAGAGCAATATTGATTACAGAATTAGTCCCGACAACTACTTCCTGAGTGGCCATACCTATCATGGATACAACAAGAATGGAGCTTGAAGATGGGACTTTGATACTAAAACTTCCGTCTGCGTCAGTAGGAACGCCGGTCGTGGTTCCTTTTATAAGAACGCTGGCTCCCGGAAGAGCAGAGCCGTCTGATGATGAAGTGACCTTACCTGTTATGCTGATTTCCTGCGCGAACAAAGTTGTGCTGCACGCAAGAAAGATCATCAAGTACAGTGATCGTACATATTCTTTCATTGGTAAACAGTTAGGTGTATTGAACTTTAAGAAGATTAAATTGTCTTCAAAGCAAGCGGTAATATTGACCAATGTCAAAAATACCGCTACATCACCACTACATCAATGAGAATAATGCAACAAAATTTAGTATTTTAACTGAAATAAATTTGTTTTGTTCAATTGATTCAGACGTCCATCATATACTCAGTAAGATTGAGATCGTTGTCTAATCCCAGCTTTTTTCTTAACCGGTAGCGCTTTATTTCAATTCCCCGGACAGAAATACCCAAAACCGGAGCCATTTCTTTACTCGAAAGATTCATTCTAAGACATGCGGCAAGTCGTAATTCCGAAGGCGAAATTGCGGGACATATATTTTTCAGGCGTTTGAAAAATTCATCGTGGATTTCGTTGAAATTCTCTTCAAACAAAACCCAGTCATCCTTGCCGGCAACATTTCTTTCGATACTGCTGAGTAATTTCTGATAATGAATGTTCGGTAATTGCTGGCCAAGCTCCTGCTTTACCTGTTGCAGTTCATCCCTGATCTCCTGAAGAATCTCATTTTTTCGTACCACGTTAATGGCAACATTGCTTAGCTGCTGGCTTTTATTTTTTATTTCATTCTGAAGATTTTCATTCCGTATTTCCATAATGCGTCGTTCATTGACTAGCTTTTGTTGACGGAGTTTTTCTTCCTGCTCCTCCATCAATTTTCTGCGGTGTTTGATAAGACGGGTTTCCTGGTAAATAATAATTCCGGTTAATACCGCCGCTGCAAGGAAAACGAACAAAAGCTTGGCCCATACAGTCTCATACCAATAAGGCGTTATGATAAAATGATAGTCGGTAATGCGATCATTGATGCTGCTTTTGATCTCAAATGTGTAATCGTCGGATGAAAGATTTGTGTATTCAACATAGTTCTGGTTCGTCCATTCCGACCATTGTTCTGACAGTCCTTTCAGTCGGTATTTATATTGAATATTTTGTCCAAAAACCGGCAGCGCATACATTATTCTAATCGATCTGACGTCAGCAGGTAGTGTGGTATTACTTTCGGTGCTGAAAAGTTCTGACAAGTTTCTCAGATTGATAACTTTCCTGATCACAGGTGTTTTGGTTGCTTCGTCGGGCTTATCCTTGAATTTTCGATCATACAGCGCATAGCCGTTATCCAGGCAAAAGAAATAGTACTGCTCTGACAGAGCAATAATGGTTTCGCTGTTTTTGATAAGCGATAATTCCAGCGCTCTCAGTTCATTTTTATGATAGAAGAGGACGCGATTCAGGTATATCTTAAACCAGTCTTCCTCTGTCCCCGTCCGGATTTTGAACCCGTCATCATCTTTAATTTTTAGGTCTTTTGATAAAACGAGTTTGTTCTGACTATCTGGTTCAAGAAATGTATTTCCGGCCTTAATTAATACCTTTTGTTTCCACGGAGATATTTCGACTGCAAATTCGCTGGGGATATCCATGGGTGCTTTATACGATTTCCAGGAAATGGCCGAATCAAGGTCGGGAGTCAGTGCGGCGTGATATAAACCTCGGTATGCGTGCGCGAGCCAGAAAGACCCGTCTTTTGCCTGAATGATCTGTTTTGCAGGAATTGGCGGAATCCCTTTTACCGGAAATCTATACGTCCACATTCCTTTTCTGTCTTTTTTATACACATGAAGTCCGGTGTAGGAACCTTGTAAAATCAGCGTGTCTGTTTTGGTTATAACAGGAAGAAATACCCACCCACCATTTACTGCGGATATCTTTCGGATACCGTTTTCTTCGATTCTGTAAGTGGCGTCATTGTGACCGCAGAGCAGCTGATCATTAAAAACTTTTAGCGTCCATGTTTGTCCTTCAAGTCCGCGGACGGGTTGAAAAGGATCAGACGAAAGCCATTTTTTTACAAAAACACCATTGTTGGAGCCAACGTACAATTTTCCTTTCCAGATCGCAGCTGCATAGGTAGAGCCTAGTGGATTGTCATTGGTTTGGTATGAAACAATGGGAGATGAGAGTTTTATAAGATCAATGCCCTGGTCCAGCCCGAGCCAAAGATGTTTGTGATTATCCTCATGGAGAGAAAGGACGGTATTGTTTTGAAGCCCGTTTTCTTTTTTGAAATGATATTTCAGATTTCCGTTTCTATCGACAATATATAAACCTTTTGAAATAGTCCCAAAGGCAAAACTGCTGTCTGTACTCAATACTACGGCCTTGTTTACAATATTCTGTTTCAGTTCGTCTGAGATCGCTATTTTCCATTCCGATAACGCACCATGGTCATAGATGAACAAACCATGCTTGGTCGTTGTAATTAAAAGTCTGTTTCCCGGAAAGGGCAGGATGCTGGAAACAACAGCAGAAGCCAAAGGCTCTGTCCCGGGCAGAAATAAAAATTGGTTTCCGGACAACTCGTATAGCCCTTTGTTGAGAAATTGAATGTACAGACGGTTCCTGACGTTCCGCATGAACATAAAGTTGTCCTTCGATCTCAGTTCTGTTATTTTCTTTCCGTCATATCTGTAAATACGGGAAAAGGACTGAAAATAGATATTATTTCTATCTTTCAGAATGTGCCATATTTCTTCAGTCTGAAGACTTTTAAAGTTGGCGAATTTGCTCAGTGAATGATAAATTAACTGACCTTTCTCCGATTTTTTCCAGTAGCCGAATTCCGAATAACCACCGACATAAATACGCGCTTCATGATCAGATGTTTTGTCACATAAAACGGCGCGCACGATCTGTCTGTTGGGAAACGGATATAACTTCCAGGCAGCTCCGTCATGTTCCAGTAAGCCGTCAGAATTAGCAGCGTAGACAATATTCTCGTTACTTTGGTCGATAGACCAATTCTGGTTATGGGCTTTATAAACAGCATTCGGGAAGTTGGTCAGGTGTGGCGTTTCCTGTGCATGGGCAACGGAAAAAAACACAAATAAAAGCAGTATAACGATGCTCAAAATGTGCTTATGCCTGGGGGAACCTGTGTAAAAAGGTGTGTTTATGAAACATCCTTTTACCATTAAAAAAATCATTTTAACTTATTTTTATAACGTTTTAACTCTTTGCTTAGGGTAATATACGCTATTCGTATTTGAAACAAAATAACGTAAAGGAATGAAAAAAATACTTAGTTTAGTTTTATTTGCCTTATCACCGGCTGTCGCACAGATTAAAACAACGGATGAAAATCATAAAAGTGATATCCGGTACAGTCTAAATCCATCCGGCTCTCATTATGTAAAATTTACCTTCACGAATCAGGCCTGGTTCAGGCTTAATGAAAACAATCCGGGAACCACCGTTTTAAGTGATCCGGCCACCAATACGTTTGATATCGGTCTGCGTCGTACCCGAATGCAGTTGTTTGGGCAGATCACCGACAGGATCTTTTTTTATACTCAATTCGGTTTAAATAATTTTAACAAGACCAATGGTTTTCCTGGTTACAATACATCTGGAACCCCAAGCAATAGAAAAGTGGCGGCTTTTTTTCATGATGCATTGGGAGAATATGAAGTGCATAGAAAAGGAAACAGCTTCATACGTTTCGGTGGCGGGCTTACAATTGTTAACGGACTATCCCGGTTCTCGCAGCCCAGTATCGGAACGATCCTGACTTTGGATGTGCCGATTTTTGCGCAGGCAACAGTGGATCAGACGGATCAGTTTTCAAGGAAACTTGCTGTTTACAGTCGTGGCCAAATTGGTAAAATTAATTATCGCATAAGCATTGCTGATCCTTTTCCTGTGGAAACAAGCGGTGCTGTTCCTGCTGCCTTGGGTGTTAATTCTGTTTTCGCTCAGAAGAAACATAAAAAACAATTTGACGGATTATTGATCTACAATATTTTTGATACGGAAGACAATACCACTCCGGGTTATATGATGGGGACTTATCTTGGAAAACGAAAAATATGGAATATCGAAGCCGGTTTTATCGGTCAGCAAAACGCGACTTGGAGAAAAGAAGGTGCTGATACATTATACAGCAGCATGAATCTGTGGTCCGTTGCTTCTTATCTGGATATGCCGGTGAACAAAGAGAAAGGGACTGCGGTATCTGGTTATCTTGGTTATTTCCATACGGATTATGGAAAGGGGTATCTGCGCTACAACGGCAGTATGAACCCTGCGACAGGGACAACGTTGCCAATTTCCGGTGTAAGCGGAACGCACGGAAATGCTTATCCGATGTTTGGGGCAGGAAATGTTATTTATGCGCAGGCGGGGTATAAGTTTAAGGACGGGCTGTTTGGAAGCCAGGGTACTTTACAGCCTTTCGCTTCGTTGCAACACTCAGATTATGAGCGGCTGAAAGATCCAATGAATCTTTACAATGTGGGTATTAACTGGATTATGAAAGGGCAGAACGGGAAACTGACCCTGAACTATGAAAGCCGTCCTGTTTATAAAAACGGCATCGTTGCGAACGAGTTGGTGAAGGACGGACGAAAAGGATCCTGGATTTTGCAATATCAGGTTTCAATTTAAAATATCAGGAATAGCTGATAGTGTATTGCCAGGAATTCGTGTTTATTACAAAACGAGCCGATTAGGATGGATCGGCTCGTTTTGTGAACTTTTATTAAAAAGTAAAATTAAGGCGGGCAAATAGCAATCGTCCATTCATACCGAACTGGGAAGTATTTCTGGAATAAACAAACTGATTAGCGTTGGAAAGATCAACAGTTGCCGCTGCTGATCCGTAAATTATTTTGCCATTTTCCACACCGGTTGGCCGTTTTGCGGTTATAGGATTAAAGTTTCTGTCCGGATAAATGTCGAAAATATTGTTTGCTCCAACAACGAGTTTAACAAACGAATTGAACTGATAACCTATTGAAAGGTCAGTGATCAATCTGCCGCCCCAGGTTGGATGTTCGTTTTCAACTGCCAGGCCATTTACAATTTTTGCCCCGATGAAACCGTCGCCGTTTACATCCACAGTATTCGGATCCGTAACTTTTCCAAAATAAGCATTTCTTAAAAACAGGTCAAATTTATTGACCGTTAAAGCGTGGCTCCAATTGAATTTTACTCTTGGAAAAGCTTCCTGAAGATAAACTCTCGAAGCCTCAGAATAATAGTTGTTTATCTGACCATTGGCTGCCAAAATTGCAGAAGCCTTGATGTCCCCAACTTGTTTTGTCTGGGAAATAGTACCTGCGAGATCGGTTCTCAGAGAAGCTCCGTTATCAAATTTGGCTTTATGCGAAATCACGATGTCTATACCTTTTGACTCCGTGTTAATAGCATTGGCAAAAAATGTTGCAGCCGTGGCATTGGCCTGATCAAAGAGCTGTTGTAGCTGCAAAGCCGGACCTGTAACCGTTCCGGGAGGACGGGAAAACTGATCGGTGAGGATAACGCGGTCATTAATTCGTACAAAATATCCATCGGCGGTGATTGTCAGATTTGCGCTTGGGATTTTTGCTGTAAAACCTAAACTGGCACTTTTAGATTCTTCCTGTTTCAATTGAGGAATACCCAGTAATTGGGCTGCCTGTGATGAATTACTGAACGTGCCGACTTCAAACGGAACGCCGCCAACAAATTGGGTTGAAGTCGAGTTGAAGTAAATTTGCGCCAGCGATGGAGCACGGAACCCGGTTGAAACGGCGCCACGGATATTGATATTTTCAGTGACTTTGAAACGGCTGGCTACTTTGAAATTGGTAGTGCTTCCAAAATCTGAGTAGTTTTCATACCGGACCGCGCCTTCCACCAGCCACTTATCCGTTACGTCCAGTTCAACATCAACATAGGCGGCCACACTATGACGGTTGGCGTCTTTTGTTGCTGCTGCATTTTCGGGCCTGAATCCAGGGAAAACCTGTGCACCGCCGGGGCGTGCAGCTCCAAAAAAATCAGTCGGAGGAAGTTGCGTGGAGGTTGTGATAAGTTGTCCGTTGACGTCGTATCGTCCCCAGGAATTTTCATCGCCGGCCTTGATGCGGTACGATTCAAAACGTCCTTCTGCACCAAACGCCAGATTCAATCCAGACAGGACATCAAACTTTCTGTTAAGATCGAGATTAATTGTATTTTGTTTGAAATTCAGCCCGCCGGCTTTGAAAACAGTAGGGGAGTTTTGGAGTAATGTGGTGTTTACTGTGTTTTCAACGCCGTAGTTAAAGGTATTTGAACCAAAAGTGTTACTCAGGTCATAATTGAAACTGCCAACCTTGCCACGGATCCCGGCCGCGGCAGAGGCATCAATTACATCCGAATGTATTTCCGGTAAAAAACCATTGATAAAAATGCCCGTGTAAGTTCGGGATTGATTGGGCCTTCTATAAAAGCCCGCTGCGTTTCCTTTCCTTTTTCCATAACCACCAAAAGCATAAAACTCGTGATTGTCGTTGATCGGAATGGCGGCGTTCCCGAATAACTGTATACTCTTCAAGTCAGACTGCCCGATTCTCATGTTGAAATCTCTTCTTTCCAACCCCCGGAATGCCAATTCGTTTTCGGTAACGTCGGCACCCAATACTTTTTGCAGATCTCCAATCGTATTGGCGGAGGCGATTGATGCCTGGGTTGCCGCATCCAGATAACTTACACCCAAAGCACCCTGCTTTATCGCCGCAATATTTGAAACCAATCCGTTCACATTTCCGCCACTTTGTTGTGTTCTGTATTCAATGGCATTGTAAGCGTTAAAAATACTACCTGTCGCAAAATCAGCACGATAGGTCGGTCTTCTGGTCAACGCTGAACCTGTTAAATTTAGAAAACCCTTCTGGCCAATTCTTAAACCATAATTTGCATCGATCTGTAAATTCTCTCCATCCATACCGCCGGTATGATCGTTTGCGGCCTGAGAAATATTTGCGCCGGTGTAAACAGACATATTCAATTTTCCGGTAGCTTCTTTCATTTTTACATTGATCACTCCGGCAATTGCATCAGAACCATATTGTGCAGAAGCTCCGTCGCGTAATACTTCGATTCTGTCGATGGCATAGGCGGGAATTGCATTTAAGTCGGTACCAACGGAGCCACGGCCTGGTGTTCCGTTTACATTGACGAGCGATGAAGTGTGTCGTCTTTTACCATTAAGCAAAACCAGTACCTGATCGGGACCTAAGCCGCGCAGCTGGGCAGGGTCAATATGGTCGGTACCATCGGCGACTGTTGTTGTATTCGAAGTAAAAGATGGCGCAACGATGTTCATAATCTGGTTAAGATTATTTTGGGGGACCTGTGTCGTCAGTTGCTGAATGGAAATTACATCGACAGGCACCGGGCTTTCCGTTTTTACACGTCCACCTCCGCGTGAACCCGTAACCACAACTTCATCCAGTGCCGATGCGCTTTCTACGAGTACAACGTTAACTTCTTTTTGACTGTCAACATTTACTTTAATCGTCTGGGTTGTATAACCGATAAAACTTACAGCCATTTGGTAGGATCCGGCAGCAAGTGTTACACTATAATTACCATCCGTATCTGTTACGGTTCCGTTGCTGGTTCCTTGTATAAAAATGGACACGCCAGGCATTCCCGAGCCTGATTTTTCGTCCGTCACTTTACCTCTGATTCCTTGCGCATAAGCGGCGGAGCAAGCAATTATGCTAATGAATATTAATAATAGTTTTTTCATAATGGACTGTCAATTTAATTAGTGAGTTGATGAAATAGATGTTTTAATATTTGATAATATAAATATTTAATTGCATTTTATTTACAATTAAGATGAAAGAATTATTTTTGAGTATTTATTTGGTGATGGATGGTTAACCCAGTACATTATTTGGACAATTATACTAAGGACTGATAAAATCATTTTTGGTAACTATAAATTGAAAATATTTAATAATTGTAAGTGCAGTCATTTACGGATTATTAGCGAAAGACCATTTCTGAGACGGCGATAAATAAAAAATCCCGGCTACGATAGTAACCGGGATTTTTTATTTATCTGAATTATCTTTTTAGAAAGCCAGCGCACCATTCATTGCACGAACTGCCTCTGCTGATTTTTCGTAGGCTGCTTTTTCTGCATCACTCAAACGTAGGTTAATGATTTTTTCCCAACCATTACGGCCTAATACAACCGGAGCGCCCATACAAATGTCTTTCTGACCATATTCGCCATTCAGGTAGATGCCGCATGGGACGATGCGCTTCTGGTTCCGGACAATACTTTCGACCATCATCGCAGCCGCTGCACCCGGGGCATACCAGGCAGAGGTGCCGATTAGCTTCGTCAGTGTTGCTCCTCCAACCATCGTATCAGCCGCTATTTGTTCCAGTTTTTCAGCTGAAAGGAAACGGCTGACCGGAATTCCGTTGTAGGTAGCAAGACGGGTCAGCGGAATCATGGTCGTGTCGCCGTGTCCACCGATCACCATACCGTGAATATCACTTGGAGAAACGTCCATGGCCATAGCAAGGTATGTTTTGAAACGGGCACTATCCAGTGCGCCGCCCATCCCGATGATCCGTTTTTTCGGAATATCGGCTTCTTTGAATGCAAGATAAGTCATTGTATCCATCGGGTTGGAAACGACGATTAGAATTGCTTTCGGGGAATATTTTAAAATATTTTCAGTTACAGATTTAACGATGCCTGCATTTATTCCGATTAATTCTTCGCGGGTCATACCCGGTTTGCGCGGAATACCGGAAGTGATCACTACTACATCAGATCCTTTTGTTTTTTCATAATCATTGGTAGAACCAACAGGCCTGGTGTTGAAACCAAGCAACGCGGCGGTTTGGTACATATCCAATGATTTTCCTTCACTTACACCTTCTTTGATATCCAGCAACACTAATTCTTCCGCCAATTCGCGACGAATAATATTGTCGGCTGTGGTTGCACCCACAGCGCCAGCGCCTACGACAGTAATCTTCATAAAAAAATGTATTTAATTGTGTAAAAATTAATGTTTTTGAAATGTACCCTAAAAATAGGTTACATAATTTGTTAAAACCACTCGCGGATTTAATTTTTGTGAGAAAAGTAGTATGGTTCAATCCATAATGCAATTTTTTACGTAAATAGATAGTTATATTGGCATTACAAACCACTTTTTCTTTATTTAGGAAATGAATGACGAATCATTGATATCAAGAATTTTAAAGTCGATTTTTTTCAAAAAAGCCACAGGTAAGGCGGGAAGATATGCCAGTAATACAAGCCGCCTGGTAGAACTGATCAGTGAAGTTGCCGGGAAATTGAAACATGTAGGTTTTAAAGGAAATCTGGCGGAGTTTCAGGGTAGTGTAGGGTTATTGATTCGAATGGTAAAAGCATATTCCTCGGGAACGTACCGGGCTTTGCCATGGAAAAGTCTGGTGTCAATCGTTGCGGTTTTGATTTATTTTGTTTCGCCGATTGATCTGATTCCTGATTTTCTGCCTGTTATAGGAATTACGGATGATGTTGCACTGGTACTTTGGCTGATCAAGACGCTTGGCGATGATATCAGTAAATTCAGTGAGTGGGAAAAGAATGAAAAAACAATTAATATCGGATAAAGTGTCTGATTATTTTAGTTCTTTTCGAAATAATAAGTATTTTTGTAAACATATAATCAAAGAATAGATATGGAATCAGTAACTGTTTTAGGTGGAATTATGGGGTTAGGTGGACAAGAGATCTTTTTGGTAGCCTTGTTCGTTTTGCTATTCTTCGGTGCGAAGAAAATTCCTGAGTTAATGCGTGGTTTAGGCCAGGGAATTAACGAGTTCAAGAACGCTACCAAAGACGTAAAGGAGAATATTGAAAAAAGCATGGAAGATACTACCAAGTAGTCTTTCCATTGTATTGAGTACATAACAGGGCCGTTTAGTAGACACTTAAATGGCTCTGATTTTTTATTTGTTACCCGCCAAAAATAATTACGTTGAAAGAGTACCCGACGCTGACCGAAATACAAAATGATTTGCGTGGAGGAGGTTTGACCTGCGTGCAGTTGGTGAATCATTATTTGGAACGGATTGAGTCCAATGCCCATCTTAATGCTTTCGTTGAAGTTTATGCTCAGGAAGCACTATCAGCTGCTTCTGAAATTGACATAAAAATCCAGAATGGAACAGCTGGCCGACTGGCTGGTCTGGTTGTTGGTTTAAAGGACGTCTTGGCACACAAGGGGCATGGCGTTCAGGCTGGAAGCCAAATTTTGAATACTTACCATTCTCCTTACACAGGAACTGCGGTGCAACGTCTTCTGGATGAAGATGCTATTGTAATCGGCCGCCAGAACTGCGACGAATTTGCAATGGGTTCTTCCAATGAAAATTCTTCTTTTGGTCCTGTTTTAAATGCCGCTGACAATTCAAAAGTGCCGGGTGGTTCTTCCGGTGGTTCTGCGGTAGCGGTACAGGCGGGTTTATGTCATGCATCTTTGGGAAGTGATACCGGAGGTTCGGTAAGGCAGCCGGCTGCTTTTTGCGGCGTAGTTGGTATTAAACCTTCGTATGGCCGCGTTTCCCGCTGGGGCCTTTTGGCTTATGCTTCTTCTTTCGACTGCATCGGGCCGATCACTAAAAGTGTTGAAGATGCTGCGTTGATTTTAGAAATAATGTCTGGCGCAGATGAATTCGATAGTACGGTTTCTTCAAAAGAAGTACCGGCTTACACGAAGAATCTTCAATGGAACAGAAAAGCCAGAATCGGTTATATTCGCGATACCATCGAGAACAAGGCTATTGCACCTGAAATTCGTGAACAGACTCTTGAAGTACTAAATCGTTTGCGTGCTCAGGGACATGAGGTAACGCCTGTTGAAATGCCACTTCTGGATTATTTGCTTCCGACTTATTATATTCTTACGACTGCCGAGGCGAGTTCCAATTTGTCACGGTTCGATGGGGTAAGATATGGCAGCAGATCGGATGTAAAAGGCGATTTGGAAGCATTATATAAGAACACAAGAACAGAAGGTTTTGGGGAAGAAGTGAGGAGAAGAATATTATTAGGTACTTTTGTTTTGAGTGCAAATTATTATGACGCATACTATACAAAGGCGCAACGCGTTAGAAGATTGGTGCGGGAAGAAACGCAACGCTTTTTTGAGCAGTTTGATTTCCTGATTTCCCCGGTAACACCAACGACTGCGTTCACCATTGGAGAGAAAACGGAGGATCCTTTGCAGATGTATCTTGCTGATATATTTACTGTTCAGGCCAACGTGGTGGGCAATCCCGCTATTTCTATCCCGAATGGTACCGATAAAAATGGTATGCCGATTGGAATTCAGATTATGGCTCCGTTCTTTGAAGAGGGAAAAATGCTTGCATTTGCAAATCATCTTTCCGCGACTTTGAAAGATAAAGTTTTAGAATCCTGATTTATTTTAAAATCGGGTAAATAGCCTGACTGTTGTAAAAATCTGTAAGGTAATTGACAGTTTTTTACTTCTTTAAGTCTGATTTTAAAAGTAAATAATCGTGCCAGAAATAATAATTTCCACAAATAATTAAGTAGGAAATTATAAATAGAATGTCATTTTTTTTAAAGTATTCATCATCAGACATTGACTATTTGATAACAGGAATTGACTAACCCATCAAAAAGGATTAATTAATGAGGATTTCAAAAAGAGTATTGTGGCTTGGAGCCGTGTGTGTGGGATTGTGGGATTCGCCGGTTATGGCGACAATACAAAGAGAGAAATTAGAAATCGGGCCGGATACGCTCGGAATCGCAGCGGAAGCTGATGAAAATACCGATATTCCTGCACTTCCTACCGTTGAGGAAATTGGTTTAACGCCGGCGATCCCGGAAGAATTACTTAGGGAACGTTTCGCTAAGCTTGAAAAATCAATTCCGTTGACTTATCATAAGTCGTCTCATGAATTTGTAGAGTATTTTATTTACAAAAAAACGAATTTTACAATCAGTATGATGGAGAAAATGCCATTGTACTTCCCATTATTTGAAAAAACATTACAAAAATACGGTCTGCCGACGGAGTTAAAATACTTGTCGATGATTGAGTCAGGGCTTAACCCCAGGGCACTATCCCGTGTGAGAGCTGGTGGACTCTGGCAGTTTATGCCGGCAACCGGCCGTGAGTTTGGCTTATATCAGGATAGTTATATCGACGAACGTTTTGAGCCCGTAAAGGCAACCGAAGCAGCATGCCGTTATCTGAAACAACTTTATAATATTTTTGGAGACTGGGAGCTTGCGCTGGCTTCGTACAACACAGGCCCTGGTAATGTGAAACGTGCCATGCGGCGTTCACACGGAACCACTTTCTGGACAATTTACAATGTACTTCCGAAGGAAACCAGATCGTACGTGCCGCAATATGTGGCCATGAACTACATGATGAATTATGGTAATGATCATGGAGTTTATGCACAGAACACGGAATATCAGATTCCAAATGATACGATTCATGTCAATGGCTATATCAACCTGACTACTTTTTGTGAGCAGAGCGGTATCGATTTCGAAGAATTATCAAAGCTTAACCCGCAGCTAACAAAAACAACATTGCCGGATCAAACCCGTGATTTTGTGCTGAAAGTACCAAGTGTAAAATATACTTATCTGGTCAGCAACAGAAATTTCATCATGGATTCCTGTACACGTCGTTTTCTTCCCTCCGGTTTGGCCCTTGCCCGACTTGATAGTTCAAAGGCGGATTCGTTCAGAAATGCTGCATTTCCTTATGCCTATGTAGAGGGAGATGACGATGCATATGATGGAGCCACGACAAAGATTAAATCTAAAAGATCTTCTCATACAGTTAAAAGAGGAGAGACACTTCAATCGATTTCCAGAAAATACAACGTTCAGATTGCTGAGCTGAAAAGGTGGAACCATATCCGGAAAAGTGCTCTGAAAAGAGGCCAGAGATTGGTTTACTATAAAGATGTAAAAGTGACAGTAAGACCGGCCCAAATCGCTTCGGTTCGGAATGAAAGGCAACCTGCAAAAGTTGATACACTGGCTAAATCGGCGCTTGCCTATGCGGATACGGAAGCAGAAGGTGACAGCGAGGAACTTCTGGAAATTGCCAGCACCGTTACAAAAACAAAGCAAAAGAAATCTGCTCATATTGTTAAAAGAGGAGAAACACTGGAATCAATTTCAAAGAAGTACCATGTTGAAATTGCTGAACTGAGAAAATGGAACAATATCCGTCGCAGTGCAATCCGGAAAGGACAGAGCCTGGTCGTTTACAAAGATGTTAAAGTGACTGTACCGGTTACCATAGCGGCGTCTGCAAAATCTGCGAAAGAAGAGGAAAGAAAATCAAGACATATAAAAATGCGTTATCATACTGTTCAGCAGGGTGACACATTGTGGAACATTTCTCAGCGTTACGGATTGCCGATTGATTATCTCAAAAGAGCTAACAAGATCAGAGGGAACGAAATAAAGCCGGGCATGAAACTAATCGTGTCGAGCTAGACAAGCTTTTTAACGCACATACTATAAAAATATGATTGCCTACGTTGACGGAACAGTAACTTATAAAGATCCTGCGTTTGCCGTTATTGATGTCCAGGGTCTGGGTTATGAAGTTCGGATTTCATTACAGACTTATACTGCCATGCCGGATGTCGGAAAGCGGTGTAAACTGGTCACCTATCTGAATATACGTGAAGATGCACATGTGCTTTTCGGGTTTTTGGAAAGTGATGAAAAAAAACTTTTTTTGGATTTGATCAGTATTTCCGGAGTAGGTCCTTCTACCGCTTTGGTTATGCTTTCTTCCCTCTCGTCGCCTGAAATCCGCCAGGGTATCATAGACGAGGATTTACGTTTGATCCAGTCCATCAAAGGAATCGGGTTAAAAACAGCACAAAGAGTTATTCTGGAATTAAGTGATAAGATGCGCAAGGACGAAATGCTTGGTACAGGCGTTAAATCGGCCGGCAATTCGAACGGTGCATTAAAAAGTGAAGCATTAGCTGCTTTGGTGACATTAGGCATTCCAAAAGCTACTGCGGAAAAAAGCGTGGATGCAATAATCAAACGTGAGGGCTATGCGATTACTGTCGAGCAATTGATTAAATTGGCACTTCGCTAGTCTGAATTTTATAATAATTGTTCATCAATATGGAAAAGTTTTTTACCGTTTCGTTTGGACGTGCGTATAATGGTCATAGCAGGAACCCTCTATAAATAAAGTATTTAGCTTTGTCATCAACGGTTTACTCATCCCTCTTTAAGGCTGTTACGATCTCAACCGGAGCAATGCTGCTGGCAACTGCTTCTGTGGATCAAAAAGAATCAACTGCCGAAGCTTTTGCTGACTGGGCAATTTTAACGGATACTCTTTCCGATACCACACGTAAGGCTGTCGACCGCTCCGGAAATCAGATGATTACGCGTTGGAAAGATTATTATTCCAACAAGTTTGCTCAGCCAAGGCCACGTTCTCCTTTTTATCTTAAGGATCCAGCCAATATTTCAACCAATATTTTACTGGACAGCAGCGGAAAAATTGCTGTCACCGAAGACATTCAGACGCCCAACGGAAATCTTGATTTTCGTGCGCCTGAAACCATGGATATGGAAACCTATGACAAGGCACTGGAAGACCGTGCTTTTAAAAGTTTACTTCGTGAGTATTCGTCCAGGCAGGATGGGAAAAGTGCCATGGGAGCACGGGGGCTTTTACCGAAACTGGATGTGCCGCCAGCCCTTTCAAAAATTCTGGGAGACAATTTCCTTGACTTTAAACCGACCGGTTTTGTAGCCCTTGATCTTGGTGTGATGCACCAGTTTATCGATAATCCGGCCATCCCGATTCGTCAGAGAAGAAATACCAACTTTATTTTTAACGAACAGATCAGCATCAACTTTAATGCTAACCTGGGCGACAGGCTCGGGTTTCTGACCAATTTTGATACAAAAGCCAGTTTCAATTTTGAGAATGCATTAAAGCTTAACTATAAAAATCCGGAAGAAAGTTTTCTTCGAAAAGTGGAAGCAGGTAACATTAACTGGGCAATTAACAGCCAGCTTATTCCGGGCGTTCAGAATCTTTTTGGATTAAAGACCGATTTCCAATTTGGTCGTTTAAGCGCAACATTTGTGGCGTCCCAGCAGCGTTCCAGCAAGGAAAGAATTGTGTTGAGAGGTGGTGCCCAGAGCCGCGACTTTGAGATTCGGGTAGATAATTATGACGAGAACAGAAACTTTTTCCTGTCTCAGTATTTCCGGAATAAATACGAAAGCGCGTTAAAAAATACGCCTCAGATAACCTCCGGTGTTACCATTACCCGGATGGAGGTTTATGTTACCAACCGGACTACAACGACAGAATCTTTAAGGAATGTTGTTGGTTTTACCGATCTTGGAGAACCTGCTCCGTATAAAACGGGCAACCCTAATATTCAGCCAATCCGCTCTAACCAACCGGCAGATAATGCAACGAACGGGTTATATAAGACACTGACGGATAATCCTGCTTTCCGGCAGGTGGATAATGCAAATTCTTCGATCACAAATTTTGGTTTTGAAAAAACAGTTGATTATGAACTGTTAAGAGGAGCGAAAAGGCTTATTGCTGATCGTGAATATACCTTTCACCCGCAGCTTGGATTTATTTCGTTAACCACAGCTTTGCGTAATGATGAGATACTGGCCGTAGCTTATGAATATACGCTTAACGGTAGATCTTACAAGGTTGGAGAGCTTACCGAGGATTATCAGAACCGTAAGGATAATGAGGTAATTGCATTAAAGTTGATCAAATCGTCAACCATACGTAACAATACAAAGTTGCCAATGTGGGATCTGATGATGAAGAACGTTTATACCCTGGGAACCAGTGCGATTGATAAAACAGGGTTTCAGCTTCGGATTATTTATAAAGATGACCTTACCGGAATTGATAACCCGAACTTACAGGAAAGTAATCTTGCCAATATTCCTTTGATCAGGGTTATGGGTCTTGACCGCTTAAACCCTGTCAATGATCTTCAGCCGGATGGTAATTTTGACTTTGTAGACGGTGTTACGATTGATACAAAATCTGGACGTGTATTTTTCCCTGTACTGGAACCTTTCGGCTCAAACCTGAACACAAGAATTTCAGAAGACGCATATCGTAAGAAATATGTTTTCAATGAACTGTATCGTACCACTATGATTGATGCTCAGCAAGTTACTGAGCACAACAAGTTTTATATTAAAGGGTCTTATCAATCAAGTGGCGGCGCAGAGGTTTCGTTGCCGTATGGTGTTTTGGAAACATCAGTGACCGTTACTTCGGGCGGTGTTCCGCTTTCTCCGGGTTCGGATTATCTTGTGGAGGCACAAATCGGAAGAGTCCGTATTCTGAACAGCAGTGTGATGAATTCGGGACGGGAGATTGTGATCGAATATGAGCGTCCTGATATGTTCCAGAATCAGATCCGTACCTTGTTGGGTACACACCTGGACTACGTAGTGAACCGCGATATCAGCATGGGATTAACAGCCATACGTTATCGCGAAAAACCAGCCGGATTTTTAACCCGTGTAGCCATTGGGAATGAGCCGGTGAACAATACGATGATCGGGTACAATATCAATATCCGTAAAAATGTTCCTTTTTTAACAAGATGGCTTGACAAACTTCCTTTCCTGCAAACGAAGGAAATGTCCAGTATACAGTTTAAAGCGGAGATTGCCAAATTATTTCCAGGCGTATCAAAGGAAGTGAATAACCGTTCATTGATTGACGATTTTGAATCTACACGTACTGTTTACGATCTGGCCCGTCAGCCGCAAAAGTGGAGATTGTCCGCTGTTCCTGCTGCTTACCGCCAGGGATTTGATGGAAAAACGCTGGATTATGGCTATAAAAGGGCAAAAATCTCTGCTTATGTGATCGATAATATTTTTGGAGGTGCAACCGGTTTGGGCGGAAGCGTTCAGGCACCTGCCAACATTACAGATGCCGATCGCAGGAATGTGTATGAAAAATTATATCTGCCTAAGGATATTTTCCCAAACCGTTCAGTAGCCGGATTGATCAACTATCCCCAAAATGTACTGGATATTGCCTATTATCCGACAGAGCGCGGTTTGTATAACTACAATACGGATCTCGATGTGAATGGCCGCCTGAAAAATCCAAGACAAAATTTTGGTGGATTAAGCAGAGCCATTACATCAGATAATGATTTTGATAATGCCAACATTGAAAGTATTGAATTCTGGATGCTGGATCCCTTTATCAAAGGCGAAAACGGTATTGTTAATGATGGGCAGTCACCGGGGTCTTTCAGACAGAACAATACAACAGGCGGTAAACTTATTTTCAATTTAGGAGATATTTCGGAAGATGTAATTCCGGACGAACGCTACAATTTTGAAAATGGACTTCCGATTGTTCCCAAAGTAATAGGAGAAAATATCGAGCAGACGGCCTGGGGACATGTCACCAAATCTCAGTATCTGATCAATGCATTCAGTAATGAATCTGGTGCCCGTCAAAAACAGGATGTGGGTCTGGATGGATTAAGTAATGAAGAAGAAAGAACATTCTTCAAGGAATATCTCGACCGCTTGCCAGCGAACATGACGCCGGAAGCCAAAGCAAAAATCATGGCGGATCCATCCGGAGATGATTTTAAGTATTTTCTGGGAGAAGAGCAGGATGCAGCTGACTTAAAAATTCTTGAACGTTACAAGGATTATATAGGAATGGAAAATAACTCTCCTGAAAGTGTCGGCAACGCGGCTACGGTTACACCGGCATCCAGCAGTATTCCGGATGGAGAGGATATGAACATTGATAATACGATCAACGACAACGAAGCATACTACGAATATTCGATTGATTTAAAACCGGATCAGATCAGAGTTGGTAACGGCTATGTGGTCGATCAGACAATAACAAGAAGTGAAAACGGAGAAACGCAGAACTGGTATTTGTTCCGTGTTCCGATCAAGGAATTTACTGGACAGGTTGGAACGATCAGCGGTTTCAAATCCATCCGTTTTATGCGGATGTATCTTGCCGATTTCCAGCAGCCGGTGGTTTTGCGTTTTGCGCAGCTTCAGATGATCGGGCAGCAGTATCGTAAGTATACCTATAATCTGGATGCAGCAGGCTTACAGGAAGTGCCTGAACCTTATGATGCTAAATTTATTGTAGGTACGGTAAGTATTGAAGAAAACGGCCAGGCAGCCAGTTCTCTTAATTCAAGTGTTAAAAAATACGTGTATCAGTTGCCGCCGGGTTGGGAACGCGATCAGGATTTTACACAAAGACCAAGTTTGCAGCTGAATGAGCAGTCTATGAGTCTTTGCGTCACCAATCTTCGTGATGGTGATTCAAGAGCGGTTTATAAAAATGTAAACCTGGATCTTTTATTCCGTAAGCGTCTGAGGATGTATATCCACATGCAGAACGATGATAACGAAAACGGCATGGTGGGCGCGTTTATGAGATTAGGTACTGACCTTACGCAGAACTATTACGAAATTGATATTTCCAATTTGCAGTCAACCCGTGAAAATGTAACGGTGCGCGAAGAGATATGGCCCGAAAACAACGAATTGAATATTGCCATGGAAGATTTGATTCGTGCCAAATCGGAAAGAAATAAAGCCATTGATAAAAATCAGAGTGTACCCTACACGATCACAACGGCAGACGGAAGATATAAAATAACCGTGGTGGGTAATCCGGATTTGAGTGCCGTACGGGTTATGATGATAGGTATGCGAAATCCTAAGTCGGCCGATGAGCGGGCAAAAACATTCTGTATCTGGACGGATGAAATGCACGTGGAAGGATTCGATGACAAGGGCGGATTTGCTGCGATTGCACAGCTTAATGCAAAACTTGCTGACTTTGCAACCGTAACCGCTTCGGGTCGTATTGAAACTTTTGGCTTCGGTAGTGTACAGCAAAGAATCGGAGAACGTTCAAGAAACCTGACCACAGAATATGGTTTTTCTTCTAATATCGCTGTTGATAAGTTATTGCCGCAGCAGTGGGGATTCAGCATTCCTCTGTTTGTAAGTTATGACAGAAGAAATGTGAAACCGCACTTTGATCCCTTGGATCCGGATACACCTTTATCGACTTCTCTCGGTAATTTACGTTCCGATGAAGAGCGTGACGGTTACCGGCGACTCGTTGAAGAAAATGCAGTGCGACGAGGTTTTAACTTTTCTAACGTCAGGAAAATTAAGATGAAATCCGGTGCGAAAAATCATTTTTATGACTTTGAAAACCTTTCGTTTACCTATGCTTTCAGTGATGATACCCGAAGAAATATCCTGACGCAGGAATATTCCCAGCGGATGTATAAGGGTGGTATTTCTTACATATACAGCAGTCAGCCGAAACCGTTTGAGCCTTTTAAAAAGATGAAAGCCACGAATCGGTACGCTGAATTTATAAGAGATTTCAACGTTACGCTATTGCCGAATATGGTGTCTCTGCGGGCCGATGTGGATCGCCGTTTTGCACGTACGCAGCTTCGTAATTCTGATTTGACCACGGAAGGGATGACGCCGATGTTCGAGAAATATTTCTGGTTCAACCGGTATTATGATTTTGGATGGAATCTGACCAAAAACATGACGTTGCTGTACAACGCTTCGGCCAATGCCATTATTGACGAACCGCAAGGCGATTTGAATACATCTCAAAAGAAGGATTCTCTCTGGAATAATTTCAAAAAACTGGGACGGATCAAGAATTTTGATCAGAAAATAAAGCTTACCTACCGTTTGCCATTGGATAAAATTCCGCTGCTGGACTGGATGACGGCGGACTATTCTCATGCGGTCGGTTATAACTATCAGGCCAATGCGTTTGGTTTGATGGATGCCGACAGTCTTCCTTTTGGTGATATTATTCGTAACAGCCGCGAAAGAGGAATTACAGGTAAGGTCGATTTTGTGATGCTTTACAACAAACTTCGTTATCTGAAATTTGCCAATACGCCTTCTGCACAACGTAAGAATTTTGCAAGAAGCCCCGGAGATATCGAAGATATTGATATGCGCTCCACGGATCTTCTGAAAAATCTGACACGCGTGCTGATGACGGTCCGTGGGATCAACGTTAGTTATTCTGTGCAGGAAACAACAGCGCTTCCCGGATATTTACGGGCACCGAAATATTTTGGACTGGATAATGCAAATGCACCGGGACTTGGTTTTGTACTAGGCCAGCAGGATCGGAATTTCCAGACCAAAGCAGCCGCCCACGGATGGATCACGAAAAGTAAAGAGCAGAATCAGCCGTTCCAGCAGACAATCGCGAAAAACTTTGCTGCTAATACTTCACTTGAACCTTTCAAGGATTTCAGAATGCAGATTGAAGTTCGCTTAACCAGACAGGACGCCTATCAGGAATTTTACAGACCTGATTCAACAGGGAATTTTTCACACGAAAATCCATTGCGCAACGGTCAGTTTAGTATGTCGTTCATGTCTTTCAGAACTGCTTTTGCAAAAATCAGAAAAGATAATTCTTCACCTGTTTTTGATAAATTCAGTTCTTACCGGAAAGTGCTTCGTGACCGCCTGAATGCGGAAAACCTGAATGGAAGCGGAGAGTATAATGAAAATTCTCAGGATGTTTTGATTTCTTCGTTCTTTGCAGCATATACCGGGAAAGATCCTCAAACGGTTCGTACCAATCCGTTCCTTAAATTCCCTATGCCAAACTGGGATATTAATTATGACGGACTTGCCAGAATCCCGGCATTCAAGCGCTTATTCAGCAGTTTTACGATGCGGCATAAATATGTTTCGACATACAGCGTTGGTAATTTTACTTCAAATCTTGATTACGAAGCGTTGTACGTGAATCTTGCGGTGACGGGTTATCCTTTGTCTTCCAAAACCAATTATCTGGGACAATATGTACCTGTTTTTGCGATGAGTACGATTACGCTTTCCGAGAAATTTTCCCCATTGATCGGCGTTAATTTCCGGACGCAAAGCAGAATCACGGCCAGTCTGGATTATAACCGGGACAGAACGGTAGCTCTTAACCTTTCCAATACCCAGGTGGCAGAATTGTTTAATCAGGATGTGACGATCAATATCGGGTTTACAAAAAATAACGTTCCATTGCCTTTCAAAATCAATGGCGTTAAGAAAAAACTGAAAAATGATATGACCATGCAGCTTGGGCTTACTTTCCGTGATACCCGTTCTATTCAGCGCAAGTTCAGCACAACGAATGCACAGGGCGTGGAAGTTCCGGGAGAAAGTATTCCGATCGCTGGTAATATCAACTTCCAGCTGCACCCGACGATAAACTATGTTGTGAACAACAGATTGAGCTGCCAGTTCTATTTTGACAGGACTTTTAATGATCCGTTAGTATCCAACTCCTTTTACCGTGCAAGTACCTCCGGAGGTGTTCAGCTGAAGTTCAATCTGGCAGAATAAAATTCGATTTGGAAAATACAAAGTACATCCTGTAATTTGCGTCTGAAATACGTTTCGAAACTTACTCTAATTATATCATGAATTTCCCTTCAGAACTTAAGTACACAGAAGATCACGAATGGATCCGTATTGAAGGAGATACGGCATTTATCGGAATTACAGATCACGCGCAGAAAGAACTGGGTGATATCGTGTATGTAGATATTAATACAGTTGGGGATTCGCTCGGCAAGGGGGAGGTCTTTGGCTCAGTTGAAGCTGTAAAAACAGTTTCCGATTTGTTTATTCCGGTTGCAGGAACTGTAATTGAAGTAAACGATGAATTGGATGGAGAGCCTGAACTTGTAAACTCTGATCCTTACGGACGCGGCTGGATGGTAAAAATAACATTGGCTAATCCTGATGATACCGAAGGATTACTTTCCGTTGATGAGTACAAACAATTCATCGGTGCCTGATGAAAGCATTAAAGCTCCGAAGGGAGCTTTTTTTTTGCGTATTAAAATAGGAGCTATTTAAATTAAAATGAATTATTCACATTAAGCGAGCGGATATTCCCTTCGGTTATTTTATGGAATAAATTCACGTATTGCGGTCACAACAATTTATGAAAGTATTAATTCGATCGGTTCGAATCATTGATAAAAAATCGCCTTTCAATGGGCAGGTTAAAGATATACTGATCCGGGATGGAAAAATAGATCAGATAGGTGAGGGCTTGTCAGAAGACGGTGCGGAGATAAAAGAGGGGAATGGTTTATGTGTTTCAGCCGGATGGGTTGATATGCGGGTTGCGTCCCGTGACCCGGGTTTTGAACACAAGGAAGACCTGGAAACTGTACGCGATGCTGCGGCACACGGCGGGTTTACAGAAATTGTTTTATTGCCAAATTCAGAGCCGGTAGTACATAGCAAAGATACTTTGCATTATATCAAAAATTCGGGTCGTGGCGGTTTGGTTAAACTTCATGTCGCGGCCTCGGTTACCAGAAAAGCGCAGGGTGTTGATTTTACCGAAATGATCGATTTACATACCGCCGGTGCTATTGCTTTTACCGACGGAGATCATCCGGTTCAAAACGCAGATTTGTTCCTGAAAACGATACTTTATTTACAGCCGCTGAATGCGCTGCTGATGAACCGGCCGGAAGATACACAGCTAACCGTTTTCGGTCAGATGCACGAAGGAATCACCAGTACGCTGATCGGGATGAAAGGAATGCCTTCGCTGGCGGAGGAAATGATGCTGAACCGTGATTTGAAATTGCTGGAATACGCGCTGGAAAAATCTACTTCTGCATTAACCGGGCAGCCCATTTTGCACATCTCGCTTGTGTCGACGGCTGAGGCTGTTGAACTGATAAGAGCAGCCAAGAAAAAAGGACTACCGGTATCTTGTGATATCGCTGCACATCAGCTTGCTTTTGAAGACAAAGACCTGCTGGGTTTTGATACCAATTTAAAAGTAAATCCGCCTTTCCGTTCGTCTTCTGATCATGATGCTATCCGTAAAGGATTACTGGATGGTACGATCGACGCGATTGTTTCGGATCATAATCCGCATGACGAGGAAAGTAAGAACCTGGAATTTGATCATGCAGATTTTGGTATGACCGGATTGGAAACTGCATTTTCACTGGCAACTATGTACAGCGGACTTGGCACGGACGATATCGTTGAAAAACTAACTTCTCAGCCAAGGCATATTTTAAGACTGGAAGAAATAAATATTACAGAAGGCGCGGCAGCGAACCTTACTTTCTTTGAGCCAGAAACAGAATGGCTTTTCAGCAAGACTTATTCAAAATCAAAAAATACGCCATTTCTAGGTCAGCAGTTAAAGGGCGCCGTTCGCGGGGTTTTTAACAATGGCCGTTTAGCATGGTATTAAGTTCATTTCTGCACGACAGGTAAACAAATCAGCGTTCTGGTTTGTTAATCTGTCGTGTTATCATTATTTATCATGAAATCAATATTAGAGTATTTTGACAAACCACTTTTAAAAATATCGCTGGTTTTTGGTTTGATCACAGGAGTACTGGCTTTTGCTTTTTTTCTTGGATTGTATGCGATCGGTATTGTGCCGTTAGGCAACAACAAAGTCATGGACATGGGTATTCATGTGATCATGATCGCTGGTTCCTGCTGGTATTATCGTAAAAAAGTAGGTGGAGGATATCTGCACTTATGGGAAGCGCTGACGATCGGTTATGCGGTCAATACCATTGGCGCATTTATTAATGGCTGGCTGATCTACCTTTTTATTACTTACATCGATCCGTCTGTTTTTACCAACTATCTGAACGAAATGGCTACGCTATTGCAGCAGGGTAAGGGCGAGCTGGTGAAAAATATCGGAAATGCGGAGTACCTTAAAATGTTTGCGAGTATTCAGGCTATGGAACCTTCTGAATTGATTACAGATGAGATCAGCAAAAAAACTGTGATGGCAATTATTCCAATTTTGATTGTATCGCTCATTTTCAGGAAACAGGATTATGGAGTATTTCATAATAAATCCTAAATTTGTTGATAATCAGTTTTGTAACCTCTCTGAACTTAAACTTGCACACAAATCTTTATGGAAGAACAGGCCTCTACCGCACGTACCGCCCTTAAATATGGAATTTTGACTTCGGTTGTTTTCATGATTTACACCACCATTGTCAATGTTTCAGGATTAGCACAGAATAACATTTTAGCGTTTCTTTCCTATCTGATCCTGATTGTGGGAATAATTCTTGGAATGAAAGAATTCAGGATAACGAACAAAGGATTTATGGGATATGGAGAGGGGTTGGGGCTCGGAAGTTTGCTGTCGGGGATATTCGGTTTTTTTTCTTCCATGTTTACGATGTTCTATACCAAATTTATTGATCCGACAATCATTACAAGAACATTGGAAAAAGCCCGCGCCGATGCGGAAGCAAAGGGGATGGACGACGCCCAGATTGACAAACTGATGGAAGTATCCCAAAAAATGAGTTCTCCCGGAATTATGTTTGCTGCCGGCGTCTTTGGGTTTCTTTTCATAGGCTTTATATTTTCACTGATCATTGCCGCTGTACTTCGCCGTGAAAAGCCGGTTTTTGAATAGCGATTCCTCTTGTAAGGAAAATGAATTTTTCCCTTTTGAAATATAACCTGCTGTTGCCCGTTTGCAATAAGTGAAATTTTTCATTCACCATTTTATAAAAAAGTGTTAACGATTTTTCAAAAAGAGATAGGCAGTTTTTTTAATTCCCTGGTCGCTTACATGGTTATGGCGGTCTTTCTGATTGCGGTCGGATTGATTGTATGGGTTTTTCCCGATTCCAGTGTGCTCGATTATGGCTACGCCGACATGAACGCTTTTTTTAGTCTGGCGCCTTATGTCCTGCTCTTTCTGATTCCTGCCATCACCATGCGTTCGCTCGCGGAGGAAAGCCGTACTGGAACACTGGAATTACTTTTGACAAAACCGATCAGAAACTGGGAATTGATTCTTGGGAAATTTTTTGCAAACTGGGTATTGGTTTTGCTTACCATTTTGCCAACGATACTGTACTATTTCAGTATTTACAAATTAGGTAATCCCGAAGGAAATATTGATTCAGCCGCCGTTTTTGGGTCGTATATAGGTCTTTTTCTGTTTAGCGGGGTTTTGGTTTCCATGGGGATATGGTCTTCGTCACTCAACGAGAATCAGATTGTGGCTTTCATATCAGGTGTTTTCCTGGCTTTTATATGGTATATCGGTTTCGGTGCTGTTTCTACTTTGCTGGGAAGTGGTTTTGCAGCAGAAATTTTCTCATGGACAGCACTCGACGAACAGTACCGTGCGCTTGGAAAAGGGCTGGTTGATTCCAGAAATGTGATTTATTTGCTAAGCCTGATGACCTTCTTTCTTTTCCTTACGTACTGGCGGGTATCGTTGTTACGAAAATGACAGACACAGGATTGTAGTTTGTACAATTTGCTTTGTTAATACATGTTAAATTCAAAGCGGTTTTTCTCGGTTACTTGTAAAAAATGTGCCTCCTTTAAGCGGGTTGGACATAATATATGCTTCTTTCTGAATCTTTTTGAGATTCTGCTCTTTCTTAAACTACTTTATTGATCTAAGATTCTGCTTTTCACGTATATAATAAAAAGCACACTAAGATGATCAATTCAGCAGATATGATGATTGGGGCTCCTCCGCCCGGGTCAGAATCGATTTTAAATTGTGGTAAAAAGCCGATAATAATATATTTACCGGAGAACCAGTTCTTGGGAAATTTTATTAGCTTGCCAATAAGAAATGTAAAATTTAATGTTAAGCGACTCTTGGCGACTAGCAAAGTAAAATATTCGGAAGATGAACTTGTGGTAGCTCTGAAAAGGAACGAGCGGGCTGCTTTTGAATTCCTCTACGATCACTACTCTGGGGCATTGTTTAATATCATATGCAAAACATTGCGTGATGAGGAGCGGGCTGCTGATGTTTTGCAGGAATCATTTTTGAAGATCTGGAAAAACATAGCCTCGTACAACCCGGAAAAGGGAAGACTGTTCACATGGATTTTGAATATTGCTCGTAATGGCGCGATTGATGCCGCTCGTGTAGAAGGCAGAAAACCGGCCATGGATGATATTGATGATCGGGCCGCTCAAAACGAGCGTGATACCAGTGAAGAGTTAAGCACCGCGAGTTCTGAGATAAAATCAATCGTAAATATGCTTCGGCCTGAGCGGAAGATTCTTATTGACATGGCCTATTTTCAGGGTTACACACATGAGGAAATTTCTGAAGAATTGAAGATTCCGCTAGGTACAGTGAAATCAAGGATCCGAACAGCATTACAAGAGTTAAAACATTACTTTGCAGTATGAATATCCAAGCCTACATAGAGTCCGGTATATTAGAGGAATATGTATTGGGCACCGTTTCTTCTCAGGAGAAGCAGGAAGTGGAGTGTATGTCTCATATTTACCCGGAGATAAAGGAAGAATTGTTGCGCACAGAAGGCGCTTTGGAACAATATGCACTTAAACACCAGACACTGCCGCCAGCTTCTTTGAAAGATGCAATTTTTGCCCAGATGAATTTCGATGAGGCCGCAGAAGAACCTGAATCTGCTGAAACAGATGCCGTTGAAACGGTATCAGCTTTACAATACGATTCAGATAATACAGTGAAAAAATTGCCTGTTGAAATAGTAAAGGAAGAAGAACAGCCGCTAATACCACCAGGTATAAGATCAGGTGAGCAGCCTGAGGCAGTAGTGATATATCCTGCATGGGCCAAATTTGCGGTAGCCGCCTCTATTATTTTCGCAGCGCTATTCGGTTGGTCAGCGATGAAAGTTTCAAATGTAGAAAGAGAGAACAGGCAATATGCTGCTGATATTGATCTTTTAAAGTCTGACATGGACGGATTGAGAAAAAATGCAGAACATAACCAGACATTGGCAAGTCTTTATCGAAACCCGAATTATAAGGTGGTGCGTATGGCTGGTCTGGAAAAATCACCGCAAAGTGCCGTTGTAGCCATGTGGGATACCAAGACAAACGATATTCTGCTCGACGTGCAAAATTTGCCCGCGGCTCCGGAAGGAAAACAATATCAGCTTTGGACAATTGTGGATGGAAAGCCGGTGGATATGGGGGTTTTGGACGGGGATTTTGACAGTAAAATTCTCAAAATGAAACAGGCGCAATCAGGAGCTGTAGCTTTTGCAATAACACTTGAAAAGACGGGCGGGAATCCATCTCCGACAATGGAAGAAATGTACGTGATGGGTAAAGTTTAAAAAATATAATTGCTTTAACTTAGTTGATACTATTTTAAATTTTAAAGTTTCTAAAAGTCCGGTGTGAAGTTCACTTCATACCGGACTTTTTCTTTTTAATGGCAAATTATTTCGTAGTTATTAGTAATCAAATGATCATATTTTATAAAAATTTAAAAAACTAAAATTTTATTGGGCTTAAAACTTGACTACTTAATAATTATTTACTTTTTTTACGGTATAGAAAATAAAATAATAAATTAAGTATTGTGCAAACCGAGAAAATGGACAGATTATTAACACAGCTTGAAACATATGTTCATTTATATAAAGACACTTTACTGGATAATGTAATCCCGTTCTGGTTACAGTATTCGGGTGATGAAGAATTCGGAGGATATTTTACGTGTCTGGACAATGAAGGTAAAGTTTTCGATACGGATAAATTTATCTGGCTGCAATGCCGTCAGGTCTGGTGTTTTTCAATGTTGTATAATAAAGTTGAGAAAAAACAGGAATGGCTTGACTTCGCTTTACAAGGTGCTGCTTTTCTTGAAAAAAATGGAAGAGATGAAAACGGGAACTGGTATTTTTCTGTAAACCGTGAAGGAGTTCCATTGACCCAACCCTATAATATCTTTTCCGATTGTTTTGCTTCAATGGCTTTTGGGCAGCTATACAAGGCGACACACGAGCCTGAACATGCCAAAATCGCGGTAGAAACTTTTCACAGTATTCTCAACAAAAAGGATAATTCCAAAGGTACATACAACAAAAGTTTTCCCGGAACACGTCCGTTGCAAGGCTTTGCACTGCCGATGATCCTATGTAATCTGGTATTGGAAATTGAACATTTGCTCGATGCGGATCTGGTTGAAACGACGATTCAAAATGGAATCGATACCATTATGAATCAGTTTTACCGTCCGGAACTGGGTATCATCCTTGAAAATGTAACACCTGACGGAAATTTTTCAGATTCTTTTGAAGGTAGACTCGTGAATCCGGGTCATGGTATTGAGGCGATGTGGTTTTTGATGGATCTGGCCGAGCGGGCAGGTGACAAAGCATTGGCGCAAAAAGCGATGGAAATTACTTTGAATATTCTGGAATATGGATGGGATAATAAACATGGCGGAATATTTTATTTTATGGATGTAAAAGGTGCACCGCCGCAGCAGCTGGAATGGGATCAGAAATTGTGGTGGGTGCATGTGGAGACTTTGATCAGCCTTTTGAAGGGTTATCTGCATACCGGTGACGAAAGGTGCTGGATCTGGTTTGAAAAAGTACATGAATATACCTGGTCGCATTTTGCAGATCAGGAAAACCCGGAATGGTATGGTTACCTGAACAGGGAGGGAGAGGTATTATTGTCGTTGAAGGGTGGAAAATGGAAAGGTTGTTTTCACGTTCCGCGCGGATTATACCAGTGCTGGAAAACACTGGAAGCCATAGCAGCAAAGAAATCATCAGAAATTCAATATTCTTGACATGGCCGGAATTCCTGTAAGTAACATGAAAATTTCTGAACCGATTGGTCAGGAAAAACAAAATTATACTCCGGCGCTGATCACGCTGGCCGTGTTGTATTTCATGATGGGTTTTATCACTTGTCTGAACGATACGCTTGTGCCTTTTTTCAAAAAAAGGTTTACACTTACTTATTCAGAATCTTCGCTGGTGCAGTTTTATTTCTTTCTGACCTATGGAATTGCTTCTATTCCGGCAGGGAAAGTGGTAGAGCGCGTCGGATATAAGAAAGGTATGGTACTCGGGTTTTCGATTGCTGCCTGCGGAGCATTGTTATTTTTCCCGGCTGCCGTGATGCATCAATACGCTTTGTTTTTAGCCGCTTTATTTATTGTCGCGATCGGTATTGTGCTTTTACAGGTGGCAGCCAACCCGTATATCACCATTTTAGGTCCGGCCAAAACCGCGTCTTCAAGGTTAACCCTTATCCAGGGTGTTGGTTCAATCGGGACGACAACGGCTCCGCTTTTCGGTGCTTATTATATCCTGGCTCCGTTACAAACATCCAGCGCTTCCAGTGACGCAGTGAAATATCCTTACCTGGGCATCGCTGCGGCACTGATTATTATAGCGCTTATTGTAAGCAGGTTATCATTGCCTGTTATAAAGATAGAAGATGAGATTGTGGAAAAATCGGATAATCCGAAAAAAGGAATTTTCTCTTTCAGAAACCTTAATTACGGAATTATAGGGCTCTTTGTTTACGTGGGCGCCGAGGTTTCGGTCGGTACTTTCCTGACCAATTATATCGCTGACTTATTGAAAATCACTGAAAGCGAGGCGAATAATTATGTTGCCTTTTACTGGGGCGGAATGCTGGTGGGGCGTCTGATTGGCTCTGTTTTGCTAAAATCCATAAAAGCATCGACTGCATTAGGTGTCTGCGCAGCTTTAGCAATTATTCTGATCATCGTGTCGGTTAATACAACTGGTTATCTGGCCGTATGGAGTATGATTGCGGTTGGCTTATGCAACTCAATCATGTTTGCGATTATTTTCTCACTGGCTGTAAATGGCTTGGGGAAATATACCACCCAGGCATCAGGATTGTTGTCGACGGCCATTGCGGGCGGAGCCATTATCTCCTTTTGTCAGGGATTACTGATCGATAACAGTACCTGGAAAATTGCTTTCATGCTTCCAATGGCCTGTTATGTCTACATCATGTTTTACGGTTTGAACGGTTATAAATCAAAATTTAGCATTTTATGAAAAAGAGCATCGCTCTCACTTTGGTCTTACTAAGTTTTGTGATAAACAGTTTTGCACAAAAAACGGTAAAACTATCGTCGAAGATTTTATTTATTCCATTGGATGCACGTCCGCCTTGTCTGAAAATGACGGAGAAAATGGGATTGATCGGTGACGCAGAAGTGATTGCTCCGCCTTTGGCTTTGCTGGGGAATTTTCAGGATCCGGGGCAATCTGAAAAAATCAATGAATGGATTTTAAAACAGGATCTGAAATCTTTTGACGCGGCGATTATCGTGTTGGATATGATTGCTTACGGCGGTCTGGTTGCTTCCAGGAAACATCAGGTGGAGTCATCAGTTGCATTATCCCGCGTTGATGTTTTGCAACAAATCCGAAGGAATGCGCCGAAACTGAAAATTTACGGGCAAAGTGTGATTATGCGTCTCGCTCCGAGCGCAGACGGGAAAAATGAAGCTTATCGTGAAAAACTGGCGACATGGGCCAAAATATCGCCGGATACCGATGAAAAAATAGGGGCGGAAGTTGTAAAACTGGAACAGGATATCCCGGCGGCTGTCCTGGCTGACTACAAAAGAGCGAGGGAGCGTAATTATAAAACGAATGTGAAAGCGATCGATTTTGTAAAAAATGGTCTGATTGATTATCTGATTCTGTCTCAGGATGATGCTTCAACAAAAGGCGTCCATCTGGTGGACCGGCAGAATTTAATCAAAAAACGTGATGCACTTGGACTAACGGAAAAAATTGCCATACAGCCCGGAGCGGATGAAGTTTCGATGCTTCTATTAGCAAGAGCTTTAAATAAAAATTACCAGTTTACTCCAAAAATCAAGGCGGTTTATTCTTCTGAAAAACTAAAAAACAGCGTAATGCCGTTTGAGGACCGGACGCTTGCTGAAACGGTAAGCCACCACATCAAGGCAACCGGAGCCGAGGAAGTTAATAGCGAAAATACGGCTGATATTTTATTCTATGTCTTTCCTTCAAGACACGAGAAAGGTGTCGCAGAGAAATTTGCCATTGACATTGAGCAAAAGGTGAAGGCTGGCAAAAGAGTTATCGTAGCCGATATTGATCCGATTGGTAATGTACAGGGCGGTGATTCTGTGTTCACGGAGGCGCTGGAAAAACGGAATGTTTTTTCATCCTTGAATGGATATGCTTCGTGGAATACCCCCGGGAATACAATTGGGACCGCGCTTCCGCACGGAATAGTTTTCGGACTGGCGGAATCCCGTTTCCTGAAAAGCAAAATGATCGCCGGTCGTATATGGACAGCACAAAACTGGTTTATGGTCAACCGGGTGATGGATGATTATTACTATCACAATCTGGTACGTGCAAAAGCAAATATCTATTTGACGGGAAAGAAATTGCCGAGCGCAAACCTGATGAGCGAGGCCGACAACCAAAAAGTAGAAGTCTATTGCCTGGGCTTGCTCCAAAATTATCTGGACTCGTTTTTGGCAGGTTATTTCAAGAGAAACAATAGTTTACAGCAAAATATACAATGCAGCAAACCGACCAACCTGAGTTTTGATTTGCCGTGGAACCGTACTTTTGAAGCGGACATTGATTTCAATATCAGCTGCCAGGTTCAGTAAATACAGAATATTCCTAAACCCTATAAATTTTAATACCTGTTGCTGATTGCCTTGCCGGTCTTTTTGACCGGTTGGGAAGACTATGTTCAACTAAACCCCCAATTATTTAACCAATGCAGAATTTTTCCAAGCAAAAACGGCGCATGGGCTGGTGGCTCGCCGTGCTCATCACTATTTGCCAGCAGTATTATGCTGCTGCACAAAGTCAGGATCTACGAGGTAAGGTAACGGAAAGTACAGGAGGGACGTTGCCGGGTGTAACTGTTTTGATCAAAGGTACTTCCAGCGGTACAACAACGGACGCAGAAGGAAATTATAAACTGACATTATCGCAGAATTCCGGCACAGTCGTATTCTCATTTATGGGGATGATAAGCCAGGAAATAGCTTTTAACGGTCCGGGTGAGATCAACGTGTCACTGGTTTCAGATAGTAAAACGCTGAATGAACTCGTAGTTGTGGGTTATGGAACACAGAAAAAGGTAAACTTAACAGGCTCTGTTTCTGTCATTGACGGTGAAAAACTGTCGAACCGGCAGGTGGCTTCCACTTCGCTGGCTTTGCAGGGCGCCGCACCGGGTGTCACCATCACACAGCAATCGGGAGTTCCGGGGGGTGATGCTGGGACGATACGTATACGTGGGATCGGTTCAATTAATGCCGGACAAAATCCGCTTGTTTTGATTGACAACGTAGAGATGAACCTGGATGCGATCGACCCCAATAATATTGAAAGTATTTCGGTTTTGAAAGATGCTGCTGCGGCTGCTGTTTATGGTTCACGTGCTGCAAACGGGGTAATTCTGATCACGACGAAACGTGGTGCCAATGGTATCAACATCAGTTATAATGCCTATGTTTCTGATCAGAAGCCAACGGATCTGCCCGAAAAAGTCAATGCATTAGAGCATATGAAATACTGGGATGTTGCGCAGGTAAACAGCGGTTTGCCGGCAGCATTTACTTCGCAGATTGCTGCCTATGAGAAAAACGGACCGGATAATTTCAGTCTTTTTAATACCGACTGGAAAAAGCTTGTGCTGACCAACAGTGGCATGATGCAGAACCATAACCTGAATGTTTCGGGTGGAACGGACCGGATCAAGGTATTCGCGTCCGGGAGTTTTTTGGATCAGAAGGGATTAACAGCCAACACAAATTACAGACGTGCAGATTTTCGCTTCAATACCGATATTGCGGTAACCAAAACTTTGTCTGCATCCATGGATCTGGTTTTGAATAAATCCAACCGTTTATGGCCAGGACAATCTACACCGCAGGCAATTATTCGTCAGATGCTGGGTTTCCCGGCCACAACGCCCGGCCGTTATGATACGGGTGAATGGGGCGAAGGCTGGTCCAACGCCAACCCTGCCGCACAGGCGGAAGATGGAGGTTTTTCAAGAAGTATTACCAATTCAAGAATTATCAAGGGTACTTTGACCTACAAGCCGATCGAAGGGCTGGAAATTCTTGCCACTTACAGCTCCAATTATTACACCACCCACGGCAGAAATTTTACGGATCAATACAAAATTTACAACGCCGATCCTTCTACCAAAACTTTGGTGCTGGCGCGTCCGTGGCCTGCACTTAACTCACTTTTGGATAATAATGCTGCAAATACGCAAAACCTGTTTCGTGCGCAGGCAACATTCAATAAGGCATTTGGAAAGCATAACTTTACAGTTCTGGGCGGTTTCAGTACCGAAGATTTCAGCACTTCCAATGTGAACACATTCCGCCAAAACCTGCTGTCGCCAGATCGTCCGTATCTTGATAGCGGTGATCCACTTGGACAAACCATTAGCGGTGGTGCCAGCAAATATTCGATGGTTTCGGCCTATGGTCGTTTGAATTATAATTACAACGAAAAATACCTGATTGAAGTTAATGGCCGGATGGACGCCTCTTCACGTTTCAGACAGGATAACTGGTGGAAATTATTCCCGTCTGTATCAGGAGGATGGAGAATGTCACAGGAAAATTTCTGGTCAGGAATAAGCCATGTTGTTAATGACGCAAAACTGCGTGCGTCTTACGGAACGCTTGGAAACCAGAATTTGATACGGAATCTTGTTCCTGATTATTACCCGAGTTATTCAACTTTCTATTCAGGAACGGCTTATAACTATTATTTCAACAATGTTGTCAACGCAGGTTATGCACTCACAACCGCCGCCAATCCGAATATCAAATGGGAAACTTCGAAAATCCTGGATATTGGTGCTGATTTTGGTTTGTTGCGTAATCGCCTGACTTTGACGGCTGACTATTTTCAGCGTGATATCAACGATATGCTGCAACTCGTTCCGATTCCGGGTTATGTAGGGCTTGCTTCTCCCTTTGTGAATGTAGGCTCCATGCGCAACACGGGCTGGGAACTGGCGATTGGCTGGAAGGACAAGATCAGCGATTTCAATTATCAGGTACAGTTTAACATTTCCGACGTTAAAAATAAAGTACTGAAAAACGGAGGTACGCCTATTATCAACGGAGCCAACATCCAGCAGGAAGGTTACGCGCTGGATTCTTACTACGGTTATCAGGCAGATGGATTGTTCCAAACGGCAGAGGAAGTGAAAAATGCACCTTTCCAATATGGAAACACGGCGCCCGGCGACATTCGTTACAAAGATATCAGCGGTCCGGATGGTGTTCCGGATAATAAAATTGACAGTTATGACCGTACGATTCTCGGAAATTATTTTCCTCGTTATGAATACAGCTTTAACCTGGCGGTCCAGTATAAAGGTTTTGACGTAACTGCGTTTTTTCAGGGAGTGGGTAAAAAGGATAACTATTTGTCAGGAACCGGTTCGCAGCCATTTTATTCAGCCAATTTCCAGGGCTCCATGTTTAAATATCAGGAAGATTTCTGGACACCGCAAAATACTGGTGCGGCTTATCCGCGTCTGACGGCCAACAGCATTCCGAATAACTATGTGACATCTTCATACTGGGTAAGATCGGCTTCCTATCTCCGTATCAAAAATGTGGTGCTGGGTTATACTTTACCAAAAATGCTGACTGAAAAAGTGAAAATCAAGTCGGCGAGAATATACCTGAGCGGCCAGAATCTGGTAACATGGAGCAAATTCTTTCCCGGATTTGACCCTGAACAAAGGGATACCGGCGGAGAGTTTTATCCGATCATGAAAACGTACACGGTAGGTATTAACATTAAGTTTTAAGAACATGAAAAAGAAATTCCTTTATATAATTGGTCTTTGCGTTTCATTACAAGTCTTTTCGGGCTGTAAAGATTATCTCGAACAAGCACCGCTGGACGCTCCGGCAACGGGCCAGTTTTTTAATAACCAGACGGAGATGAATGCAGCTTTAACGGCTGTTTACAAATCGGCTTACTGGAATACCGGTACGACCCCTTATCAGTCCATCATGGATGGCTGGACGGATATTGCCTTGCTTCGCGCACCTGATATGGGCGAAGGTAATTTTGATGTTTTTAATGCCAATGCAAAATCGATCTGGACGTTGGCTTACACGACAATCCAGCGCGCCAATACAATGATCGATGGCATGGAAGTAGGTAAAGCCAATGTGCCTGCGGCTGTTTTTAATCGCATGCAGGCCGAAGCAAAAGGTTTGAGAGCATTTGCCTATTTCTTTTTGGTGAATTTGTACGGCGATGTTCCGTTGATTACCAAACCATTACTGCCTGTGGATTTTTACACGCAAACACGTGCTTCAAAGGCTGAGGTTATCAAGTTTATTTACAGTGATCTGGATGCTGCGGCCGCCTCGCTTGACTGGGCTCCGGCTGACCGCGGACGTATGTCTAAAGCTATTGTTTTGGGAATAAAAGCCCGCACTGCGTTTTATAACAAGGAATATAAAGTAGCGGCTGACGTTTCCAAACAGGTTATCGACGGAGCGGGATTAGGTCTGAATCCTAAATTTCAGGATCTTTTTACAAAAGCCGGGCAAACACCGAATGCCGGGAAAGAGATCATGTTTGAAATTCTTTATGCGGATGCGGATGCAAATTCGATCACATATTTGCCTTTGGGAAGTATTTCAAGAACTGCCGGTGGACAGTCAGGCCGTTTTCCTCAGCAGCGGCTGGTGGACATGTTTGAAGCAAAAGATGGTAAGCGTATCGATGAATCAAAAGTGTATGACCCGAAAAATCCGCGTTTGAACCGCGATATGCGTTTGAAATATACCGTCGCAATTCCGGGAGACACGATTACGATGAACCAGACGACTTTTGTTTATGACATTTATAAAAATACCACATCGGTAAAAAATGCCGACGGAACGTGGAGTACCAAAGCAAACGCGGATTTTGACAATGCTTACGGACCATCAAAAAGTGGTGTTGGATTGTTGCATGCCAAGTACACTTTCACAGCTGAAAATGCTTTTACGGCCCGTGTGAACTTTATTCTGATGCGTTATGCAGAAATTTTGCTTACCTATGCAGAATCGAAAATCGAGGTGAACGAAATTGATGCGTCTGTAATTAATGCAATTAATCTGGTGAGAAGAAGAGCAGGACAACCGGATGTGGAAACGGCGGTTCAGGCAGACCAGAATAAATTACGGCAGCTTATCCGCCGTGAGCGGACTGTGGAACTGGCGATGGAGGGTTTCCGCTGGTTTGATATTCGTCGCTGGGACATTGCCTCGATCGTGATGCCGCAAAAAGTAATGGGTATTGCCAAAGATCCTGCAATAGTGCCTGCCTCACCTGATTTTAAGGTAACGGCAATAAATGATCTGAATAATATTCCAACTTACAGCGCCAGCGAGAGTACAAGAATGTTGCGTGAAATTCGATATTGGTACCCCAAATTAAATCTGCTGCCGGTGCCGCAATCGGAAAGGGATATTAATCCAAAACTAACGCAGAATCCTGAGTGGTAATAAATTGTTGTCGGCAATCGGCTGTCAGCAGTCGGCCAAGCTTGGGAAGGAGGATGTTTGTTTCATAGAAATAGTCTGAAAGCTCAAAGCTGATTGCCGACAGCATGCTAACCCTTTAAATTAGAATCATGAATAGAAGAAATTTTATTGAAAATATCGCATTAAGCGGTGGCGCGTTGGCTACTGCTTCGGCTTTTGTGTCAGCCACAGCGAAGGCGGAAACAAAAGAAATTGTCAAAGGAAAAACAAAACTTAATGCCGATGTTGTGATTGCCGGTGGCGGGTTGGGCGGCTGTGCTTCGGCTTTGGCCGCGTTGAGGAATAATTTATCGGTAATCCTGACGGAGGAAACGGATTGGATTGGCGGACAATTGAGTCAGCAGGGCGTGCCGCCTGATGAACATATCTGGATTGAAACACACGGTGCGACTCAACTTTACCGGGATTTCAGAAATGGTGTCAGAGATTATTACAAAAGAAATTATCCGTTAACAGATGAGGCGAAAGCACGCAAAAATCTGAATCCCGGCGATGGTTCGGTATCCAAATTATGTCATGAGCCGAGCGTTGCGGTGGCAGTTTTGAACGATATGTTTGCTTCTTACATCAGTACCGGTAAGCTTACCCTTTTACTGGAACACAAAATAACCAGTGCATCGGTAGCGGGAAATCAGGTGAAGGCTCTTGAAACAGTAAATTTGCGGAGCAATTCAAAACTGATCTTGTCGGCACCGTATTTTGTTGACGCGACGGAAATGGGAGATTTGCTTCCTATGACCGGTACCGAATTTGTGACGGGAGCAGAGGCAAAGAGCGAAACCAACGAGCTGCATGCACCCGAGAAAGCCAATCCGGAAAATAATCAGGCATTCACGGTTTGTTTTGCAATTGATTATGTTCCGGGAGAAAATCATGTCATTGAAAAACCTAAGGAGTATGATTTCTGGAAGAGTTTTGTGCCCAAAATGACCAAACCATGGTCTGGGAAATTGCTGGATTTATCTTATTCCAATCCCAAAACATTGGAGCCCAAAGTACTGGGTTTTCATCCGGAAGGTGTGCTGATGGGCGAAACGCTGAACCTGTGGAATTACCGGAAGATTATCAGCAAAGACAATTTTAAAAAAGGTACTTATTCAGGTGATATCACGATCGTGAACTGGCCGCAGAATGACTATTTTCTTGGAAATCTGATCGGAGCCAGTGAAAAGGATTTTAAGAAGTATTTTGAGGGAGGGAAACAGTTAAGTCTGTCACTGTTGTACTGGCTTCAAACCGAGGCCCCACGGCCAGACGGTGGAAAAGGTTGGCCGGGAATTCGGTTGAGAAAGGACATTATGGGCACGGAAGATGGCCTGGCGAAATATCCCTATATCCGTGAATCACGAAGAATCAAGGCGGTTTTTACGATCAAAGAAGAGCACGTCGGCGCAGAGAACCGGGCCCTTATTACAGGTAAAAAAGACAATACCGCTGCGGAATTTTACGATAGCGTTGGCGTAGGTTATTATCACATCGACTTACATCCAAGCACGGCCGGCAATAATTATATCGATTTTGGCTCACTTCCTTTTCAGATTCCGTTGGGAGCATTGCTGCCAAAAAGAATGGAAAATCTGCTGCCTGCCAACAAGAATATTGGTACAACACATATCACGAATGGCTGTTACCGGCTGCATCCGGTTGAATGGAACATCGGGGAATCAGTCGGGCTGTTGATTAAATATGCATTGGATAAAAAGGTAATTCCCCTGGAAGTTCGTGCGAAGAATGATTTGTTAAAAGAATTCCAGAATTTTATCACAAAACAAGGAATAGAAACGGAATGGCCGAAAGCCTGAAAATGTTAATAACCGATTTATAAATTGATTAAGTAAGGATATTTTCGTCCGACTTACTAAAATATTAGCCTGTAAAGACTTTTCCTTTCGCTAATTCAGTATTGACAATGCAAATATTATTACTGAAAGTAAGTAAGTTTGGGAGAAAGTATCAGATGTAAGTATATGAGTCGAACGATTCGATTGGTGGGTGTTGGAGGCAAAAAAGGCGATCCGAAAAAAATAATTCTTGGTTATTTCGCGAATAATGGAAATACCACAATTCCTGATCTGAGTAAAGATCTGGATGTGAGTGTGCCCAAAGTAACCTCTCTGGTTAATGAACTGATCCAGGAAGGGCTGATCAAAGATTATGGAAAAATAGAATCAACCGGCGGAAGAAAGCCGAATTTATATGGAATAGTGCCGGATTCTGCATTTTTTATTGGAGTGGACGTGAAACAGAGCCACATCAATATAGGATTGTCCGATCTGCAAAAGAATCTGGTAAAAGTTTCTGAAAAGCTTGATTACAAACTGGACAATACCCCGGAATCGCTTGAAGCGCTTTGTACTTATATTCAGGATTTTATTAATGGGCTCAATGTTCCGTCAGACCGGGTTTTAGGGATCGGCATTAACCTTTCCGGTAGAATTAATTATATCACCGGACATAGTTACAGCTTCTTCCATTTTGACGAAAGTCCGCTGGCCGAAATTATCCAGGGGCGGGTGGGTATTCCTGTCTTTCTTGAAAATGATTCCAGAGCTATGGCTTACGGAGAATTTTGTGCTGGAGCTGTTGAGGAAGAAAAGGACGTACTTTTCCTGAATCTTGATTATGGAATTGGTGTTGGAATATTATTTGACGGGCAGGTTTATTATGGCAAGTCTGGATATGCCGGGGAAGTAGGTCATATGCCATTTTTTGATAATGAACGCATTTGTCATTGCGGAAAGAAAGGGTGTCTGGAAACGGAAGCTTCTGGTTGGGCCTTGACAAGGATGTTTCTCGAAAAACTTGCCGAAGGTTCTTCTTCCGTCCTGACTTCGACCCGAAAAATTAAAGCGGAAGATATCACAATGGACGATATTATCGAAGCCGCGTTAAATGACGACGTTCTGGCGATTGAACTGATTGCGAGGGTGGGAGAGAATCTGGGGCGTGGTATTGCAGCGTTGATTAATGTGCTTAATCCCGAGCTGGTTGTTTTGGGTGGTAGTCTGATAAAAACAGGAGATTATCTTTACCTGCCGATCAAAACGGCTTTGAATAAATATTCATTAAGTCTGGTGAACAATGATTCCCAGCTTAAAATGTCGAAGCTGGGGGAACGAGCGGGGATTTTAGGGGCATGTTTATTGGTGAGAAACAGATTGTTGGAGATTGGGTAATACGAAGGTGATATCCCCACGGCATTGTTAATGCAGTGCTGATGCTCCTTCGGAGCCTCCTTTTATTAATCCAAGTTTGTTTATGCAGGCGACTCCGAAGGAGTCTGGATTCGTGGCCTGAAAATGGATTTCTATAAACAGGGTGCTCCTATGGAGCGAATATTATTCCCAAATTGGTTTAGATATCGAAGAATTTTTTGGGGTCAAAATCTATTTTTGAGCCCCCCTATGGATCGAATATTGCTTCCAAATCGGTTTGTACATCGAATAATTTTTTGTTGTCGAAATATATTTTTGCACGCTCCTTTGGAGCATCCTGTTTATAGCAAAAAAGCTACATCACGGGCTTTGGCTCCTTCGGAGCCTCCTGTGTCATAAATCCAAATTTGTTTTTAAAGCGACTCCGAAGCATTCCGGATTCTCGGTTTGGAATATGGATTTCTATAAACAGGGTGCTTCTATGGAGCGAATATTATTCAAACTCCTTGTGACGTTTGATCTCGTTTTTTAACCGATTGTGAATCAAAGTCAGATATTTAATTAAATAAAAAGCGATACGGAGGACAACCCCGTATCGCTTTCATGTAATTTTTTAATTCCTGAATTTTTATTTTCCCCCCTTCGCCTGCTTCAATGCCTGCGTTGTGGTGTAATATTTTGCAATCATGTTAGGCACTTCCCATTCCGGCAATTTACCAGCTTTCAGGTATTCCATGTATTTATTGGCAACCTGCGCAAAGTGCGATTCGTGGCCTGTATCATATTTGGCAGGAATGCTGATTTCCCAGCCTTTTGCATTTTTCTTCAATTCGATACCAGGAAATTTATCCTGTACTGTTTTAAAACTTTTAGCAACTGCTTCTTCATAACCTTTGTCTTTGCTAACTGTTTCAATGTAAAGCACAGGCTTGTACTTCTGATCTTTTCCCTGACGAACGATCAGATTGGCTTTTGAGCCTTTCATGATGGAATAATGCGTGTCGCCGGTTCCTTCCGGAGCCTGGAAATTCCAGATTACGGAAACTTTTGCGTGAACGCCTTTAAGGGTGTAGTTGATCTCGCCGTTTGAATAAACGTTCAAAGTGCTGTCTTTTACATCCTTTTTCAGAAATTCAGGATAAGTATCGCTTTTTGTCACCAGCTTGAACTGCGATGGTTTCAGTTGCGTAGCCGATCTTTTTGTAGAAAGCAATTTGATATCTTTCTGGTAATCCAAAGTTACGTTTGGAAAACAGCTCCATTGAACCAGATCGACCAAATGCGTGGTCACGTCTACCATTCCTTCGCCTTGCTGGTTTACATCAAAAAACCAGGTTGGACGTACGAGAGGTTCTCCCGAAATATATTTAAAAAAGTGGTGAACACTCTCTTTGGCAACCGCAGGATCGGAAGGTGTTCCTTTTTGCAATGCACCGAAAATATCAGGAAGTTCAGCCAGTTCGCGCTGCAAAGTATTGGTGATTTCATAACGCTCAGTCATGATATCGTAAAGCAACACTTTGTTTTTCTCAGCACTTGTAAATGCTTCTTTTAGCAAATCAAACCCCGCAGCATCGATCGCCATCGGTTTGTCAGCCAAAACATTTAGACCCGCATCAACGGATTTTTTAATAAAATCTGTCTTTTTCTGATTGTTTCCTGCCAAAACTACAACATTCCCTTTTTTCTCCGACAACATTTTATCAAGGAAATCAGGGCCTGTGTATACTTTTTCCTCCCATTTCGTCGGATCTTCGGCTCGGGTATTATATTTTTCCACTTTGTCAAGATAAGCCTTCACGTCCGGTCCTTCGGAAGCATACACATGTACCAGCGGATTAACGTCGGCATACATCGATTTTTGCACCAAAGCAGCATGGAAATGGCCTGGCTCAACAACAATAAGGCTCAGCGGTTTGTTTTGCGCTTCCTCCTTTTTTTCTTCTTTTTTTGTTGTGTTACATCCTTGGTTCAAAGCAAGAATACTGGTTAAAGCGATTGTCAAAAGTTTTCCCTTCATATAATGTTAATTGATAATTGGCAAAGTACAGGCTCCTGCATTTGGCAAGGCAGGTAAGATTTAACTTAAAGACGAAATTTCGGTTAATCTCCCCGCACTATCCTTATCAATATATAAAATCGCGTCCGGGTGATTGCGGAGAATCGTCGATGGGAATTCTTCACTGATCTCATCTTCAATCGTATGCCGAATAGCTTCTGCCTTTTTTTGCCCGGGAACAATGGCATAGGCATATCGTGCTTTTAACAAGGCCGGAATCGTAATGGTGAGGGCGTACTGAGGCACTTCGCCGAAAGAATCAAAACATGCATCATTAACCTGCTGCTGGCGGCAAGCATCGTCCAGACTAACTTTTTTAACAATGAAGGGGTCATCAAAAAAAGCAACATGCGGATCGTTGAAAGCCAGGTGGCAGTTTTCGCCAATACCCAGACACACAATATCGGTCGGGAAATCTTTTAAAAGCTGTGCGTAACGGTCACATTCCGCCTCAATATCGGTTGCATTTCCGTTCAGATAATTTACCGAATGTAAATTGATTTTATCAAAAAGTCTGGTCTTTAAGAAATAACCAAAATTCTGCGGCGCGTCGTTTGGAAGTCCTACGTATTCATCCATGTGAAAAGCATTCACTCTTTCCCACGCAATGTCCTTTTCTTCTGATAAAGCAGCCAGGAACTCATTTTGAGACGGAGCAGAAGCGAAAATAATATTTATAAATTCTTTTGCTTTCAACAACTCCCGAATTTTGGCTGCTACCGTTTCGGCTGCTTTTGCACCCATTTCTTGTCTTGTATCAAATATCTTTACTTCCAAATTATCGGCTTTCATTTTCTCTATGGTTTTGATTTAAACTAAGCGTTAAGGGAAGTTTAGCGCTGAGTTAAATGAGTTTATATTTTGGGTCAGCTATTTTTTCGGTTGGTTAAACGCAACATCAGGGGAAGTTTAGCGCCGGGGTAAAAGAGTTGATTTTCATCAATCGATAAGTAGATAAATCAGCGTAACACTACGCTAAACTCCGTTACCGCTGCGTTTAACACGTTTAAGTGGTAAGAGTATCGTAAATGACTCTGCCTTTTATTATGGTTTTTTCTATGTGAATATTTTGATCAAAAATCACAATGTCGGCATCTTTTCCTGCAACAAGAGAACCTTTCCGGTTATCGACTTTCATGATTCGGGCAGGTGTGAGCGTCATCATTTTCACTGCTTCAAGAAGTGAAACATCAGCCATTTGAATCATATTCCTCACCAGTCTGTCGGTGGTGGCAACGCTTCCGGCAAAAGAGCTGCGGTCTGGTAATTTGGCAACACCGTTTTCCACAATAACTTTTAATCCTGTTTTCAAAGGACCTAAAACGCTGGCGCCTTCCGACATTCCGGCAGCACGCATAGAATCTGTAATTAAAGCAATCCTGTCAGCACCTTTTATTTTGTAAATTAATTTCAACAAAGGTGCCGGAAGATGAATGCCGTCCGCTATGATTTCAACATCCATGGCATCAATGATAAAGGCACTTTCAATGACTCCGGCATAACGATAGGCATTCCGCCGCGTGACGCCCGACATGCCCGAATACAAATGCGTTGCGAGCGTGTACCCGTTTTCAAAGCCCTCTAATACTTCTTCATAAATCGCGTCGGTGTGGGCCAAAGCAGCTAATACTCCTTTGGAGCCAAGATATTTTGCAAATTCGATAGCACCAGGCAATTCAGGAGCAGCACTCCACCGGGTTATAGACGAAGAATGTGCCAGCACCTCTTTGTATTCTTGCGGATCAGGATTTCGGATGTACCGAGGATCCTGTGCGCCGCGCTGGCTCATGGCAAAGTATGGCCCTTCCAGATGCATTCCTAAAAATAGCGCCCCGTTTTTGTTATTTTTATTTGCTGTTTCATAAATATCCAGCGTTTTCAGGAGATCTTCTTTTTCACTTGTGAGGGTTGTAGGAACCATGGAAGTCGTACCATATTTTGCATGAGTTTCAGCGATGGTCAGAAATGCTTCTTCGGTACCATCCATGAAATCTGACCCGCCGCCGCCGTGAATGTGCAGGTCGATAAAACCGGGCGCTATAAATTTACCCTGTGCATCAATCGTCGTCCCTTCTGTAATTTCAATATTTTTTTCACTCACTTCCCGGATTATTCCGTCTTCCAAAATCACGCAGCCACCGTTAATGAATCGGTGTGGCGTCAGAATTTTCCCGTTATATAGCTTCGTTAAACTCATTTTAAATTTCAGTTTTTGTTTGACCCGGATATCAGATTTTTAGGCAACGGCATTTCTCAGGCAATCCATTTTCGGATTTTGTGTCCCTGAAAAGCATAAAAAACCAGATACAGATAACATGGGAATAATACCCAATAGGCAATTCTTACGGAATACAAGTCGGCTATGTATCCGTAAAAGAGGGGCATGATTGCATTGCCGCACAATCCCATGATCATGACCGAAGCGCCCAGTTTTGTAAAACGGCCCAAATCATCAAGGGCTAACGGCCAGATGCCGGCCCAAACTAAGGAATTGGCCAGTCCAAGCAGCACGACAAACCAGATTGAAATATCCGTGTTATGACCTAGAAAACCAATTTGTCCTTTTGTGAAAATGATCAGCAGTGTAAAAACAGTTCCTAAAAGAGTACAAATTCGGAGCGCATTTACCTGGCTGATAAATTTCGGGATCACTGTAATGCCGATCAGATAACCGCAAATAGTGCAGAAAAGCGTATATGAAGGAAAAACCTTTGCTTCCAGTAAATCAATGCCCATAGAATTGGCATAACCAATAATGGTATCGATAGCGATAACCTGTGTTCCGACGTGCAGGAAAATAGCCAGTGCGCCCAGTATTAAATGCGGAAACTGGAAAATGCTGGTTTTTCCGGCATTGGCCGTTGCAATTTCTTCACTTTCATGTTCTGTGTCAATTTCAGGAAGTGGTGATTTATAAACAAGAAATCCCAAAACAAAAAGAAAACTACCCAGACTGATATACGGATTTATCACCCGACGGATGAGTTCGTCCAGTGCTGCACTTCTCTGAATGTCGGTCATGGAGCTTAGTTGAGCAAATAAGTCTGTGTCGGTAGGTCGCAGAATTACGGCTGCAAAAACAAGAGGAGAAAGAATTCCCGCAGCTTTATTGCAAATGCCCATAATACTTATTCTTTGCGCGGCGCGTTCTTTTGCTCCTAAAATGGTAATGTAAGGATTAGCAGCAGTTTGTAAAATGGCTAGTCCAATCCCGATTGTAAACAGTCCGAAAAGAAAAATTTCATACGTTCGGGACATTGCAGCCGGGATAAAAATAAATGCACCCAGCGCCATAGACCAAAAGCCGATCATCATGCCTTTCTTAAATCCCACTACTTTGAGAAGATAGGAAGATGGCACTGACATGACGAAATAGGCAATGTAAAAAGCGAAAGCGACCAGATATGCCTGGAAACTTGTCAGCTCGCAGGCAATTTTGAAATAGGGAATCAGAATTGAATTTACCCAGGAAACAAAACCGAAGATAAAGAACATAAGACCAATGATCAGAATCGAGATCATGGTATCATTCTTACTGAGTTGACTAACCTGAATAGTGGTTGACCGGGCGTTCATTCTTTGCAAGTTGAAAATTTGGAGATTACTATTTATTCCCGAAATGGGTTGAAAAGTCGAAAATTGGTTTTCGACTTTTCAATACTTCACTTAGAACTAAACAGTCGGTTCCCAGCCTTTTGCATAATCCCTTTTCCATAATTTTTCCGCTTCTTTGTTATTTTTAATATGCCCGTTTTTAGGATCTATTTCCAAAGAGCCTCCTGTTCGCACGGCAATATTTCCAAGCTGGCACAGCAACGTGCTTTGATGACCGCCAACGATTTCGGCATTTACGGTCGTACCTTTTTTAATGCCTTCAAAAAAGTTCTGAATATGAATCGCATCCAAAGCCTGTGAGGGATCCATTTTATTTCTGGGGTCTATTTTATAATCATTTACAACGTCTTTCACCAGCTTATTTTCCAGGTCATAAACTTTGTAAGAATTTCCCGGTTCAATCTGGATAGACCCTGTTTCTCCATAAAAAACGACACCTACACTGGCGCCTTCAATGGTCCTTCCGTTGCAGCTTCTGCCTTCCCAGGTCATACCTTTATCCTGGCCGAAATCCCAGTTTATGACTTGTGTATCCGGTGTTTGCCAGTCATCTTTGTAACGATAACGTCCGCCCGAAGAGGTAACATGCGTAGGATATTCTACTCCCAAACCCCATCGCATCAAGTCCACCATATGGGTTCCGTTGTTGAGCGCTTCGCCTGTTCCCCAGTTCCAAAGCCAGTGCCAGTTATAATGGATAAGATTATCTTTATAAGCCACCCTCGGAGCGGGTCCCTGCCACAATTCATAGTCAAGCCATGCAGGCACAGCCACTTCTTTTCCTATGCCGATAGAAGCGCGGTTGTTGGTATACCAGCCTTTCGCAAAATACGGCCTGCCGATAGCGCCGTTGATCACTTCCTTCACCCCCGCTGCAACATTAGGCCACGACCTGCGCTGGTTGCCCATTTGTATCACGTTTTTGTATTTTTTTGCTGCGGCCACAAGCAGTTCTCCCTCATGCGGATTGTGACTGCAAGGCTTTTCCAGATAAACGTGCTTTCCGGCTTTTGATGCCAGGATCGCTGCCGGTGCATGCCAGTGATCCGGCGCTGCAATAACCAGTGCATCCATATTTTTATCTTCCAGCGTTTTTCTGAAATCAGGCTGGTTCTGCGGTTTTGAACCGGATAATTCTGTGACTTTTGCAATGCATTTTGCGGCTGCTCTGGAATCTACATCGCATATGTAAACAACTTCACAATTGGGTTGGAGCGCATAATTGGATGCCAAAGCATATCCACGGCTGTTTACACCCATCACTCCAACACGTACCTTTTCATTCGCTCCAATAATTTTGGCATAACTTTTCGGGCTAAAACCTGGCAATATGCCGCCGAAAGTAAGAAGTGCGCTGCCTGCAAGAGTTTTTTTTATGAAATCTCTTCTCGAATCAGAATGATTTTTTTCAGCACTTTGTATCACATTAACTGAAATGGATTTATCCGGGTTTTGCATGACGTTAAGCGTTTAGTTTCTTGAATGTATTCAGATAAATCTGCTATGAAAAAGAATAAGAACAGTATGTAACTTTAAATTACTATTAATCATGTTTATATAAAAACGATTAGTAGTATACGTAACGACATATTTTGAAATATGTGTGGTATTATAAATCCCGTCCTGGCGATTTTAATCGTCAGACGATGATTTTGTTCAAATCAGCCGGCATTTAATCCGGAATAAAGAAATTTTGTTTGACTTATTTTTTCTTCGCCTTTGCCATCACACTTTCCAGAGAAACACTTTTGCCGCCTTGTCTTTTACTTTCGTCGGCGGCCTCCATAAAGGCAAATATTTCTATGGTTTCTTTTGGTGTTACAGGAACTTCGCCAGTTTTAAAGTATTTGATAATCTCAACCAAAAGAGGTTCATAACCTGCATAAGGGCCTAAAACCTTATTGCCGTCCTGCGTAAAAACAGTTCCCCCGTAATCATGTTTACCGGTTCGTGTCCCGCGGAAAGTACCGGTTCTGCCATCAGCCCAAATACCCACAACGATATCAGTATCGGGCGTGCTTATTCTTGTGACACTTTTACAGCCGGTTCCCATAACCGTGTATAGCGTTTCAACACCATGAATACCATACCAGAAAAAATCAGGATGCGTTTTTTCGAGCGTCGCCGGACTGTAAGTATCTGCTCCGAGTACCTTTGCCTTATCGATGCCGTCGATTCCTTTGATATAACGTAATGATGAAGCAGAAAAAACGGGGATTTTGTATTTTTCAGAGGCTTCGTAAATCGCGATGGTATCTGATAATGTACCGGCGACCGGCTTATCGATAAACATTCTTTTACCTGCTTTGAAAACTTCCAGTGCCTGTTCCAGGTGAAGGCGTCCATCGTTGGTTTCCAGTAGAACCACATCCACTTTTGAAAGCAGCTCTTTAACGGATCCCGTGATTTCGACTCCCATTTTTTTTACTTCTTCAATATATCCTGGAATCCTTTTTACACTGGACTCGATGTCTTTACTGCCATACGGATAAGCAGCTACGACTTTGTACCCATCATAAACCGGATCGGGTGTGGCGGCGTTAAGTGCTTTTGTAAATGCTACACTGTGCGAAGTATCAAGCCCGATGATGCCCACTTTTTTTCCGGAAGGCTGTTGAGCGAAGGCAGGAATTCCATCAATCAGGTGCATACCTACACCTGAAACGACGGCAGCTTTAATGAATAATCTTCTGTTGTAAGAATTCATCAATCAAATGATAACGGGTTTAGGAATAATCATAAAGTACCGGTTTCGGGTACGTACCCGTAAATATACAAACAAATTTTTAATCTCATTATTTTATAAAAAATATATATAAAATTTTGTCAGAACGATAAATAGAATTTCTTTTCCTGTTCGGAATTTAAAATGCTTTCAATTTATTCTTTTGCCTAATTTTGGTAAAATTCGTAGTTTTCTCTGGTAATAATATCAATAGGCATGTACTGGATTTTTTCCACGGTATTACCCATAACCAGTGTTTGGTATAAAACCATTACCGCCCGGTAAGCCTGTTCTTCCGGTTTATGACAAATCAAAAAATCGATTGTACCTGTATCCAGGTGATTCAGGTTTTCCTTAATATAATCGTAGCCGATCAGCGAAATATTTTTTTTCTGGCTATTCTGTATAAAAGAGGCTACGGCTGAAACCCTGGAATTGGTTACGAAAATAGCTTCAATATCCTGATGCTTATGAAATACCTTCGACATATGCTGCGCCACCGACAAATAATCTGTTTCTTTTATATCAATCCGGATAATCTCGTTATCTATCGCATGATCCCTGAAATACGTCCGGAATCCTTCTTCGATTTGCAGATAGTTATAGTTTTCGATCTCCTTTGAAATATTGACAACGAGTACTTTATGGCTGTTTTTCGTTCGGTAAGTCAGAAGTTTTGCCCCCACATAACCGCTTTTGAACAAATGAGGGCCGATGTAAGCCAAACTTTGCTGCTGCGGAATATTGGAATCCATGAAGACATAGGGAATCTTCAATTTCTGGCATTCATTGGTAAACCAGGTAGATTGCTCAATAAAAGAAGGGGATAGCAAAACGCCGTTGACACCTTTGGAAAGGATAAGATTGGCTTGTTCAGCGAAAGATTTTTCATTGCTCAGGTCAAAAAGGAAGAATTTTATCCGGATTCCATACTGCTTTATTTCTGTTCCGGCCCGTTGCACACCCCGCAAAGGGGCATCCCAGAAAGCCGTTTCTTCCGATACCCTCGGGATCAGAACTGCCAGCGTAATGATGTTTTTCGAAGCGAGCCGGCTTGCCAGTATATTAGGCTGATAATCCATCTCCAGGATAATTTCTCTGATTTTTTTTTGAGTTTTTTCAGAAACGCCCGTGCGGTTATGAATCACCCTGTCCACGGTCGCGATAGAAACATTGGCTCTCCGGGCGATTTCTTTCACACCAAAATACGTCGAATCTTTTTCCATTGGGTTAAATTTAATTGTCAGTCTGCCGGAGCTGGTCCTTTTTCAAATCCGTGCGCCACAGATCTAACCAAAATAAGTTACATAAGCATAAGATAATATCGAATGTAACCAGCCTTTTGTAAATAACAAAAAGATATTTTCACCAGGCGTTTGGCGAAACAGTAAATGATTTCTGTGAAAAGAAATTGATTATCATTTTTTGCGTTTTACATTTGCATATTAAATCTATGGTATAAGTATATTAATAAATCAGCGATACCTCATTCACGTAAATTTAAACTCATGACGCTCAATTACATGGCCCTTGCAGTACCTGTATTTCTTTTTTTTATTGGGCTGGAATATGTGATGTCCAAACGGTTAGGCAAGAATGTTTTTAATTTTAACAGTTCGCTGGCCAACATGAATGTAGGTGTTGCTGAGCGCCTGATCGATCTCTTTACAGCCGGAGGATTTTATTTTTTTTACGATTACCTGCATATGCATTTTGCCGTTTTTGATATAAAACCCACTATTCTCATGTGGATTGCGCTGATGTTTGCGACCGATTTTCTTTGGTACTGGTATCATCGCTGCGGGCATAAGGTTAATTTGTTCTGGGGATTTCATGTGGTGCACCATCAGAGCGAGGAATTTAATTATACCGCCGGAACACGTATCACCATTTTTCAGTCGGTAGTGCGAACGGCTTTCTGGGCAATTTTACCGGTTATCGGATTTCCCGCACCAATGATCACGACGATGCTGATTATTCATGGTTTGTATCCCTTTTTTACACATACGCAACTGATCGGGAAGTTGGGGATTCTGGAATATATTCTGGTTACACCATCGCATCACCGGGTGCACCACGCGAGCAATGCACAATATCTGGACAAGAATTTTGGTGATATGTTTATCATCTGGGACAAATTATTCGGGACTTTTGAAGAAGAAAAAGAGGTGGCTGTGTATGGTCTAACAAAACAGCTGGATAGTTACAGCTTCCTGTGGCAGCATTTTCATTACCTCGTGGAACTGCGTTATGCAGTGAAAAATCAGAAAGGTTTTGTCAATAAAGTAAAAATGATTTTTGGCAGTCCGGCAGACTTTGACCCGGAATTACGACTTATTACAGAACGGAAATTTTTGTCTGAAAATAAGGTGAGAACACGTTCACAGAAATTCAGGCATTATGTACTTGGACAATTCATCGTAATGGTGATCATTCTTTTTTTTCTTTTGCTTTATGAACACTACACCGATAATTTCCTCCAGTATATGGTTGCGTTAATGATTTTTATTACCCTTATCAACTGCGGTGCTATTCTGGAACAACGCAGATGGGTGTTTTATCTTGAATTTGTAAGGGGATGTCTCCTGATCATCACGACGTTTTATTATTATCCGCACCCGACTTTGATCGCATCTTTGGTGTTTGTGATTATTGCCTCACTTACTTATTTTTCATCTTTGCAAAAACAATACCTCCATTTGGTCTACGGGAGGTAAAATTTTAATGGATTGGAAAATAAAAGCAGGGTTATGAGAATAGTTATAAAATATGGGTTAACAAGTCTTGTCTTGCTATTTACCCTGGTTTCCGGTTTTACGTTTGGACAAAAAGTGAAAGGCAGCAAAAGAAAATTACTTTACGCGGAGAACTTTGAAAAACCTTTAAATCCTGAAATCTGGATGGCGGAAATTGCGCCTTTGCCAAATTCTACGGTTTCTGTAAAGAATGAAAAACTGGTTCTGGACACAGAAGGTGGTGTTACAGTATGGTTCAATAAGGAACTGACCGGAAATATTGAAATAGAATACGACTGGACAGTTGTGGTTGATGGCGGGAAAAATGACAGGTTATCTGATCTGAACCAGTTCTGGATGGCGCGTGATCTCCGGAATGATAATCTTTTTACCAGAACCGGTAAGCTGGAAGATTACGATTCGCTTGCTTTGTATTATGTAGGCATGGGCGGAAATACCAACACAACAACCCGATTCAGAAAATATCCCGGAAATGGAGCGCGCGTGCTGATCCAGGAACACCTTGATAAAGAGCATCTCCTCAAAGCGAATCACACGTATAAAATCACGATCCTGGTTCAGGATGGAGTTTCTGAATTCAGGGTAGATGGCAGGAAATTTTTCTCTTACAAGGATCAGTATCCATTGTATAAAGGCTATTTCGGTTTTCGATCCACAAAGTCGAGACATTTTATCGATAACTTTAAGGTGTTTCGGGTACAATAAAAATTTTTAGTAATTTATTTAGCCTATCTAATTATCTTTCGGCCGGGGCAAAAGCGCGTCTCTCTGGCCTCATTGCTTCCTTAACTATTCTGCTAATCATTCTCGTTGGTGCAGCGGTTATTGAACTTGTCCCAATGGCTGCGTTGACAGGTATCAGCTTTACCCCACGATGCTGATTATTTGTATATTTTGTATGGCCAATATGTTTTTTAAAACCAAGGCAAGAATATTAGCACTGGTAGCGCTACCGGTGACCATATTGGTATGGCTCCTGATCTTTCAGAAAAACCTGCCCGAGATGTATTCAGTTCAGAAGTGATATTCTTGTCTCATTTCATAATACTGCTGAGCTGCCACATCCTGATTCACTTTTAATAGAAGTATTATTCACTCCTAAAAAAATAGTGAAGTGGAATTGTCTCTAATCGAAGATGCCTTGCAAACCCCATTTCCATGTAAGGGAACTTTATTAAGGATCGGCTCAAAATCGGTAGATTGCAAGGAATGTCTCAATAGTTTACTACCCGATGAAACAAGTTACATTGTCCTGTATCACCCGGCAAGGCAAATCCTTTATCCAGTACGCCGCACACTTAATACAGGAATTGTATCATGCTGGCTAATTTGAAAATGGTTATCGCGGGGTTATCAATCTTTTTTTTACAAAGCGACAAATGATTCATTGACTTATAAGATAGGAATTTTGAAGCGGGAGAAGAATAGAATGGAATTTTATCTTACAGATTCAAAACTTGATTTTATGGAGCCGTAATTAATTTGGATGACATGATACATATGAAGCAGATCATAGATATAAATATTCATTTGATAATGCCATAAGAAATGGTAGAACGAACGAAAAACATCTTTCTGTAAGCAGTTGTCTCAGGCGGAAAGAATTGTGGCTGTCAATAAAGTGTTTGATGCAGCACGGCATTACCTGTGGCCGATTCCAAAAAAAGAAAGAGATCTAAATCCATCGTTAACACAAAATCCAGGTTGCTAATATGCTTTTATTAAAAAAAATAAGGTTGGTTTTATTGTCGTGTTTTGTTTTAGGGATGACAATATTTATGGCTGCTATGGCGCCGAAGCCTGTTTCAAAAACACCTAATATCGTCTTGTTTTTTATAGATGATATGGGTTATGGAGATTTGTCGGTCACGGGTGCGTTGGGCTACAAAACGCCGAATATTGATAAACTGGCTTCTGAGGGAACGCGTTTTACCAATTTTATGGCTGCGCAAGCCGTATGTAGTGCTTCACGTGCTGCTTTGCTAACGGGGTGTTATCCAAACCGCGTTGGCGTTGCAGGAGCTTTTGGGCCAAAACAAGGCCTGGGATTATATCCGGATGAGGAAACCATCGCTGAATTATTAAAAGCAAATGGATACACAACCGGGATCTTTGGGAAGTGGCATCTGGGAAGTGATTCTATTTTTCTTCCATTAAAGCAAGGTTTTGATGCGTATTATGGTGTTCCGTATTCGCACGATATGTGGCCGCTTCATCCATGGCAAAAGCAGGCGCAGTATCCGCCGCTTTTCTGGATTGAAGGAAATAAGCAGGTGAAAGAAATCAAAGACCTAAATGATGCGAGCCTGATCACAGGAACGGTTACGGAACATGCTGTTTCGTTTATCAGAAAAAATAAGAAAAAACCATTTTTCTTATATGTACCCGAACCAATGCCCCACGTTCCGCTGGCGGCCAGTGCCAATTTCAAAGGAAAAAGCGAGCGCGGAATTTTTGGTGATGTGCTCACAGAACTGGATTGGTCGGTGGGAGAGATTATGAAAGAATTGAAAGCGCAAGGTTTGGATGATAACACAATTGTGATTTTTACCAGCGATAATGGCCCATGGTTAAATTATGGCGATCATGCAGGCTCATCGGGAGGATTTCGTGAAGGAAAAGGTACGTCATTTGAAGGCGGCCAGCGTGTGCCTGCGATTATCCGCTGGCCGGGTGTAGTTCCTGCGGGAAGAGTTTCGAACAAACTTTTATCCAACATCGATATTTTGCCGACACTGGTGAAGCTGACAGGTGCGAAATCGCCAAAGGCAAAAATTGACGGAATTGAATTTGTTGATTTGCTGAAAGGTGATGATACCAAAACACCACGTGAAAATTTTCTTTATTATTACCGTCAAAACAGTCTGGAAGCTGTGCGCAAAGGAGATTGGAAACTGGTTTTCGAACATCCTGGCCGTACTTATGAAGGTTCGTTACCCGGAAAAGATGGTCAGCCTGGACCAGCACCAGAAAATCATGATTTCCCGGTTGCACTTTATAATCTGGGGCGCGATCCGGGTGAGCGTTATGATGTTTATTCTCAAAATCCTGAAATCGTAGCGGAACTGGAAAAAATTGCTGACGCAGCTAGAGAAGATTTGGGGGACGATTTGCAGAAGAAAGCCGGGAAAAACAGAAGGCCGGGTGGAAAGATTGAGAAATGACAGAGTTCGTCTTCCAATTTTTTCTTAAAAATTAACATATAAAAATTAAAACCGCTTGTTAGTTTGCATTCTATATCTTTACTTTGTCCATCAATTAAGTAGATTAAATAATTCAATAAGAAAAATCTATTTTTTGTCAGTAAAATTGGAATGGATTTTAAGAAGAATATATATCCACTCCTGATACCCGAGAGACAGCACAAACGGACATGCCGGATTTTCGGTGGTTGTCAATTCAAGCTTGCCCGACTGGGCTGTCGCAGGGTATCAGGAGTGGTGAATTTTTTTATTGGCTTCAAATTTTCTTTCTTGTACTTATCTAAACGCTTGTCGGTTTTAAGATAGTCTGATAAGGCTTAACTTTTTTGATCGGAGCGAAAACAAATATATCATGTGCCGGTAAAATTCCACATTTTATAATGGAGGATACAATGAGCCGACACGCTACGAAAGTGTTTTAAATAATGAAAAGATACGTACTTCCCGTCCTGTTTTTTGCTGTCGTCTGCATGCAAAATACATTTGCTCAAAATACAAAAGCGAAACGCCCTAATATCATTTTTATCCTTGCCGATGATCTGGGGTATGGAGATGTAGGTTTTAACGGACAAAAACTAATAAGAACGCCCAATATAGACAGGCTGGCATCGGAAGGCGTTCAGTTTCCACAGTTTTACGCAGGAACTTCAGTTTGTGCACCGTCACGTTCCTCTTTATTGAGCGGAAAGCATACCGGACATACCTATATCCGCGGAAATAAAGGAGTTGATCCGGAAGGGCAGGAACCGATTGCCGATTCGGTTATCACCATTGCCGAAGTTTTGAAAAAAGCGGGATATAGTACCGGCGCTTTTGGGAAATGGGGCTTAGGTCCGGTAGGCTCTTATGGGGATCCTAACAAGCAGGGTTTTGATAAATTCTATGGTTACAATTGCCAGAGCCTGGCGCATCGCTACTATCCTGATCATTTGTGGGATAACCAGAAAAAAGTGGTACTCGAAGAAAACCAGAACCTTTTCTATAACAAACAATATGCACCGGATCTTATTCAGAAACAGGCATTGGATTTTGTCGATTCCAGGGATGGAAAACAGCCTTTTTTCTTATTCCTGCCTTACATTTTACCGCACGCAGAATTGATCGTACCGGAGGACAGTATCTTTCAATACTACAAAGGCAAATTTGATGAACAACCATACAAAGGTGCTGATTATGGCCCCGACGCCAGCAATGGAGGTTACGCATCGCAGCAATATCCACATGCCGCTTTTGCTGCCATGGTTGCTCGCCTGGATCTGTATGTTGGGCAGATTCTGGATAAATTAAAAGAAAAAGGACTGGATAAAAATACATTGATAATCTTCACCAGTGATAACGGACCACACGTTGAAGGTGGTGCTGATCCCCGGTTTTTCCATAGCAGTGCGGGTTTCAGAGGTGTGAAGCGCGATTTGTATGAAGGAGGAATCCGGGAGCCGTTTGCAGCACGCTGGCCGGGCGTTATTAAACCCGGGACAAAAAATGAATATATCGGAGCCTTTTGGGATATTTTACCAACGTTTGCTGAACTGGCAGGAACAAAAGCGCCTTCGCATATCGACGGTATTTCGTTCGCGGCAGCGATTACCGGAAAAGGTGTGCAGAAAAAACATGATCATCTTTACTGGGAATTCCATGAGCAGGGTGGCCGGCAGGCGGTGCGCCAGGGAAACTGGAAAGCGGTGCGGTTAAAGGCAGCCGGGAAACCCAATGCACCGGTGGAACTTTACGATCTGACAAAAGATTCGGGTGAACGTATCAATATCGCTGAGAAATTTCCGGCGAAAGCCAAAGAGTTAGGATTAATCATGAACAGATCGCATGTAGAATCTGCCATTTTCCCTTTTTCAAAGTGAATTACATTTCAAATAAGACTGATTGCTAAATCAAACCCAGACCTGCCGCTATCTTAATCAGTGAAGCAGTATTATTTACGTCAAATTTCATCAGTAAATTAGCTCTGTGGCTGTTAACGGTCGTTACACTGACGAACAGTTTTTCTGCGATTTGAGGATTGGTCATTCCTTCGGCAATTAACAGCAGCACTTCTTTTTCGCGTCTGGTCAAAAACGGAATTGTTTTTGGAGCATTTTCCGTGACGGGGTTCTGATCAAAATTGACGTTCATAAAATACCCACCAAGCTGAACCTGGCGTATGGCTTCAAGAATATCTTCTCTGCCCGAACTCTTGATAAGATAACCGCAGGCACCATTCTGGATCATCCTGGACACATAGGCTCTTTCACTAAACGTACTCAGCGCCAATGATTTTACCGATGGGAATTGCTCCTTGATTTTTTTGCACAACTCAATTCCGCTGATATCCGGAAGGTTAATGTCCAGAAATGCAATATCCACTTCGTTGTTTTTCAAAAAAGAGATGGCATCGACTGCATTGGCGGCAGTTCCTGTGACAGCGATTCCTTCGCTATCGGCCAGCAAAGATTTAAGTCCTTCCACCACCAGAGGGTGGTCGTCTACGATTAAAATTTTTACAGCCATTATGTATTCAATTAGTCTGTATGATAGCCCGGGATTTTTTTACCAGGTTTAACTTTAATATTTATACCTCAATTTCTATCAGTATAGAGGTGCCTTCACCGTGTTTAGACCGGATATCCAGTTTGCCGTTAAGATAATCCACCCGTGCCTGAACATTTTGAAGACCGGCACCTTTTTTTAGTTTTAAAATTTCGGGATCAAAACCTTTGCCATTATCCTCTACCGTAACACTTACTTCCTTTCCGATTCTTGACAGCTGAACCTGCGCCTCGGTGGCTTCTGCGTATTTGATCACGTTATTGAGCAATTCCTGTACGATACGGTAAAGTATAATTTCGACAGAAGAATCAAGTCTTTCAGAGAACCCAAATGCCTGGATCGTAACATTAAGTTGTTTGGAATCGCTTATGCCGTCACAAAAATCGCTCAGCGCATCTACCAGGCCAAACCTGACCAGCGTTTCCGGCATCATGCTATGTGCCACTCTTCGCATTTCATTGATGGCACCATCAAGCTGGCTTATGGCCTTTGTAAATGCCAGGGCGCTCGATTCAGGTAAAATCACATTTCCTTTCACAGAATTTAAAGTAAGTTTAATGCCGGATAAAAGTCCTCCCAGACCATCATGCAAGTCGCGGGCAACGCGGGTTCGTTCTTCTTCCTGGCCTTTTAAAATTGAGTTTGTCGCGACCAATTGTTTTTCCTGTTGTAATTGTTTCACCTCATTCTCTGCTATTTTTTTACGGATATTTATATTTCGGTATACCAAAGCCGCAATAATCAGACTTACTAACAAACCAGCCAAAAGACTGTAAATCATCGTATTTTTTGCCTCTTTATCTTTTTCAAGCGATATAATCTGATTTTCCTTCTGAACCGTCTGGTATTTGGTATCCAGCTCATGAAGCTGGTTTTGTACATCAGTTCCCTGGATGGAATCATTCAAAATCACGTATTTGAGCAGATAATCGTACGCACTTTTGTAATCTTTCTGGCGGGCCTTGTCGGCTGCATAATCCTCATATAACTCTACCAAATGATCCTTCATATCGTTTTCTTCGGCGATTTTCAGCGCCTGCATCGTATACTTCGCAGATTCCCCTGGTTTATTCTGGTCTTCGGCGATAAAGGTCAGCGCACGCAGGCAAGACATTTCCATAAAAACATTATTGCTTTTTCTCGCCAGTGCCAGTCCTTTTTTACCAAATGCTTCTGCTTTTTCCATTTGGTTCAAGTGCCGGTACGAGCTGCACAAGCCGCTGTATGCCTGGATTATAAAAATGTCCGATTTTATAGCCTTTGCTATCGCGAGGCCTTCGTCAAAATAGGGAATACTTTGCTTGTATTTTTTTAGATTAAACAGACATAAACCCAGGTTCGTTAAAAAATCGGCGAGCTGTAAGCTGTCACCCATCGGACGGGCCAATGCCAGCGCTTTTTGTTTATAGGCATACGATTTATTGAAAAGATTCGCATGTTCAAACGCGGTACCAATATTTACATAAAGCTGTGGAACATATTCTTTTTTACCTTCTTTTTGAAATACATCGGCAGCCTGCTGATAGTATTTAATGGACTCTGTGAAATTTCCAATGTAGGAATAACTTGCACCAATATTGGCCAGCGATTTGCCGATATAAATCTGATCGTCAATACTTTTTGCTATCTCTAAACTTTCCTTATTGAGTTTCAATGCCTGGGCAAATTTCCCTTGCAGATTTAAAATATAGGTATAGTTCGTTCTGAACCTGATGCGGCCGGGAGCATAATTCAGTTTGTCGCTCAATGAACCCGCTTTTTGATAATAAATCCCGGCACTATCCAGATTTTCTCCTTCCATCAGCTGCCCATATTCAATGTAGGCCAATACCCGGTTGCTGTCCTCCCTGCTCTGCCTGATCCGTTGTAAAATGATCCTGCCATCAGTATTCGGCAAAGTTGTTTGCGCGTGGATACCAACGTCCGCAAAAAGTAAAAAAATAATGCTCAGAAGTGATTTCATTAAACGGGTCAGAATTTGTTCCGCCGTTAAATTACAAGGGCAAAGGTCTGAAACAAAACCTTTAAATAATATCCTCTGAAAGCATGATTTTTCAAAAATCGTGCTTTTGCATGATTGATCGGGGATATGTCAGGAAGCTACCTTTGTGTTGTCGAAATATGAGTTATTAGTCTCATTTATAATAATTTACAATTAACAAAATAAACTTTTACAAGCCATGAAAAAATTAATTTTATTAGCAACACTCTCTTTTTTTATTTTTTCCTGTGACGATAAAAAGGATCCGGATCCGGAACTTGGCTCGCGTGTACAAGGCTCTTATAAGGCTACCAAATTGAAAATTGACGGAGAAAATAAACCGCTGGTTAATGGAAGATCGATGACGATCGTGCTGACAAAATCAACAGCAAATGAGGTCAGTGGAATCCTGAAATATACGACTGAAGACGGAGAGAGCGGTGCGGAGGATTTGGGAGATATCAACCTGAAAGACAAAGGTGCTAATGGCATCGATTTGTATGACGATGATGAAAAAGTAGGAAACGTAAGCAAAGAAGATATCATGACTGTGTCGGTATTTTCGGAAGGTTCCGAGGTGGAAATCATAGCTTCAAAAAAGTAATTCACATCTTACAATCCTGCTCTTTCAAAATGAAAACCTTAATTAAAAATATTAGAATAACCGCCATTTGCAGTATCATGGGGCTTGTCTTCAGCTGCTCGAAATCGGATCCGGTCGTTTCGACTTCCTGTGAAAAGAATGCGGAAAAAGTGTCCGACGCTGCAACGGCTTATGCTTCGGATCCGACAAGTAAATCCAAATGTGAAGCATATAAAACTGCGGTCAATAGTTTCTTTAAATCGTGTCCCGCATATTATTCGGGAGCTTCCAAAGATGCACTCGACGAATTTTTAAAAACGCCGTGTAATTGATTTCACCGTTAAGTCCGGCTGTAAAATAGTCTGTTTGCATAAAGGCAGATTTTACATTATCGTCATTATTAACAATTCAGCACGATAATATAACGACTGAATCTAAGGCTATTATGTACACCGGAACCATTGCAATACTTTTGAAAAACAATAGATCTATTAGTCATGAAAAATGTAATTACCTCTTTATTAATTTATTCCCTTGCGCTGATATTCCTGAATTTCCGGCAGATGGATGATTTTTCTGAATTTCAAACCACGTCACGCGAAGTGAACGAAAGGTTATGGACAGGGCTCCAGCATACGGGGTTGCATATTCCTTATGTGAGCAGTGGTGTAAAAACAGCTTGCCGTTCCATTGCGGCTGATCAGCAGGCGGCTGCGGTGCAGAAGATCGGTAAGCTTTGCAAAGCTTATTATGCCTCAGACGATTTTAAAAAGCGTTATCAGGATTGGCTGACGAGGACTTTTGCCCAAAAGTCAACGGAGCTTTCGGAAAGAAGGATCAAGGAAATTCGTGCCAATAAAAAAAGAAATATTGACAAGATGCAGGAGAAGGATATCGCTCCGGTCCTTGACATCCAGATTCAGTCGCATCAGACTTTTGCAGAAATGGGCAGTATGCTCAACACCTTACCGACCGATCAACGTGCTGATTTTAAAAAGCAGATTGATAATGGAAAACGTAATGTGGTTGAGTACAAAAAACTGAAAGAACTGCTTAAAACAGACCTGGAAGCATTTAAAATTCAATATGCAGAATTGCAGGCGCAGGAACAGATCAATCAGGAACAGGATCAGCTGGCTAAAAATAATAAGTCAAATGCTACCGAACTTGAAAAATGGAAAGATCCTGAAAAAGTACTGGCTGCCAAGCTGGGAGAGTTTTTAGCCAGTACCCAGGGTGTTGATTTTGCGGCACAAACCAAAATGGTGAACAACCGGAAAAAATTTGTTAACGCCAGATATGAAGCAAAAAGCGATTTATGGAAATTTTGCTATCGCATGGGAGCAGCTCCGACAAATGCAGCCAGGACCTTTGCGCAACAGTGGCAAGGAGAGTTGAAAAACAACATATAGCGGGATTTAAGAGGTTAGATAGTTCGTGTAAACAGGTCAGTTTTTTATAAGCTGATCTGTTTTGTCTTTACTGTCATTTCGGGAAAAGTCTTGTTCGTTGCATCCAGACCGACCGCAGGTATATATCCTTTGGTGCCATCTGATAATACGACCCGATATCCTTTTGAAAATTCCCCTAAGATCCGGATCACGTCATTTTTTTCAATTACCCTGATTTTTTGACTGGAAAAATCAGTTGACGCATACAGATTTGCTTTTGACCGGACACGGACCGAATCGCCCAGCCAACGGGATTTAACGGGCAGGCCTGGGATTTTTTCTTTTTTGTCGTCAATAAATGGCAACGGGTTTATGGCGCCCGAACCTATGGCGTATATGCCGAAGTGTAAATGCGGAGTCGTGGTTCTGGCGTTCCCGGTATTTCCAACTAACCCCAAGGTATCGCCGCGGATCACGCGTTGGCCGACATGTACGAGCTGGCTATCCAGATGCGCATAATAAATTGAATATGGATTTCCGCTTGCCGAGAGGAAAACAATTTTTCCTCCCAGGTTATTCGTTCCCGTTTGTGTAATAAAACCATCATCGGAAGCAACGACGGGCGTTCCGCGAGGTGCTTTTATATCCACGCCTTCATGCGAACGAATACCTCCATCGCGTTGTGCGCCCCAATAACTGATAAGATTTTGCATGCCGTAACTGGCGATCGGAAAGGTCAGGGTGGGTAGGGTAGATAAAGAAACCGAAACGTTAATGGATTCATTCAATCCGGTTTGCAGCCTAAGAAGCAGCGTATCTTCCTGATTTGTATCCATGGTTAATACACTTTCGTTGGTTTTAAGATATGCTATTCGCTGTGGTTTTCCGTTGGGTTTGATACGGTACAGCTCTGCAAATAACAGAGAAAGCGTGTCATCCTTATCGCGCAAAGTGGAAATAACCAATTTTCGCCCTTCCGGAATTTTTAGACGAAGTGACTGCGACGGTATTGAATCACCGAGGTGAAATCTTTCCTGATAAGGTGCAGGAGAAAAAAGTGTATCATTTAAAACCTGTTGGCTGACCCGGAACCAGGTTTGTCCGGCCTGGGTCTTTTCCTTTTTTGCCTTGTATAATTCCTGTTCATAATGTTCCTGCGGCGTAACCGGAAACCAGTGCGATACAGGGACGGGTTTACAGGACGCAATGTAAAGTGATATTAAAATCGGGATTAATAGCCTGATTGATCGTCTCATGCCTTGAATTTTTATTACCATGCGTTGGAGGGTAACAAATTCATGCCATTGTGAAATGGGACAGATCAGATAAAATCCGGATAGGTAATTTCCGGATTATTCGTCCGCAATATTCTTGTTTTGACCAGATTTTACTTTTCCTTTTTCGGACAAAGCGTGCAGCGAATTGCGTTTCATGGTTTTGATAAAATCCACTTTTTTAAATCTCAGCGCACTCCAGTCCTCGTCAATAGCCACCATTCTTACCGGTTCCAGATCGTAGTTTCCCATAACCTGCCAGCCGGTATCGCGGTTGAAATCGCACTTATATTTTCTGGAAGTACCTTTCGGGTAGCACATCCATAGCAACGCGTCACCTTTTAGTAACGGAGCTATTTTTGGTATAAGTGCATCAATTTCACTTTGTTTTGTGACAAATGCGAGCAGAAATTCGATTTCCGACAAGTCTTCCAGCGAGGTAATAATGTTGACTTCTTCACGGATGCTGTCCAGGTTTATCGAAAACGATTCCGGCGCATTCAGTGCTGCAACAGTACTTTGATTTTTCAGGTTTAGTTTTTTGAATACAGCATCCATAGTTATCAGTTTTATCAGGATTTTTTCAAACGATCATCTTCTTTCAGAAGTATTACAACACCGGCCGGATCAGAAATCCAGTTGGCTTTCATATGGTCGGGAAGTTCTTCAAGTTCCGGTCTGAAATTTACTCCATTTTCTGACAAATAGGCTGTCGCCTGCTGCATATCATCCGTATTCAGTTCAAGCCAGATATCCGTCTGGCTAAAATGATCAACGCGGTCAAGCCAGAGCGTAAGAGTCCCAAAACGGCAATAATGACTTTGACCAGTATATTCATGAAAATACGGAGTCAGTTCGAAACCTAAAATGTCACGATAAAACCGGATGGTCTGATCGTATTTGTCGAGCGGAATTTTGATGGCGATATTCACACCGCCTTCAAAAACGGATCTTTTATTCATACATGTTAATATTGTTTACCCGGTTTGTCGGATAGTTATTCCGGAGGATCGAATTTCATAGCATTAATTTGCTATGGTACAGGACAAAATTAATTATATTGGCTGGTTCAATTGCAGGTATAAAAAGTCAACCATACGGGGGATTTGAGACAAAAGTTAATACATTAGTCATGATTTTAACGAGAATAACATGGTACAGCTAGCTCTTTTAATAACGAACAGGCACCGATTGTTAAGTGTAGCCGCAATTTTAGATGTATTTGAATCAGTGAACCGTTTTTATGAATCGAATGGAGAACCACGGTTTTTTGATATAAAATTATTTTCAATGGCCTCAGGTACGACGGGTGTCCTGACATTTGGAAATTATGAACTGCAACCGGCTCATACAGCTGGAAAGCAGGATCTGATAATGATTCCGGCGTTTGCGGCGGTTGATACGCAGGAGGCAGTCAATGAAAATAAACCCATGATTCCGTGGCTGCTGCAGCAATATCAGAGCGGTGCCGAAATAGCCAGTTTTTGTACCGGAGCATTTTTACTGGCCGCAACAGGCTTACTGAACGGAAAAAGTGCAACCACGCACGTGAACGCGACGGCAAATTTTGCGGCCTGTTTTCCGGCAGTTCGCTTATATGGTGATGCGATCGTGACAGATGAGGCCGGGATTTACACCAGCGGCGGCGCCACCAGCAGTTTTCATCTGATGCTGCATTTGATCAAACTTTATTGCGGCAGAGAAGTAACCATTCATATCGCCAAACTATTTGCTATTGATATGGACCGGGAGCAGCAGGCGTATTTTGGTACTTTTCAACCACCTCAAAATCATGGTGATACGATCGTGACAATGGCGCAAAAAAGGATTGAGAATGCATATCAGGATGTGAGTACGATTGAAGAAATGATTCAGGATATTCCCGCCAGCCGGCGTAATGTTGTACGACGTTTTAAACTGGCTACCGGTGTTACGCCGATTGAATATCTTCAAAAAACCAGAATCGAAGCGGCGAAAAAACTTTTGGAGCAAACCGATCAGAGCGTTTTAGAGGTGATGCTGAATTCCGGATATAACGACCTGAAAGCGTTCCGTCAATTATTCAAAAAAAGTGCAGGCATGACGCCGAAATCGTACCGGGAAAAATTCAATGCAGGCCGTATGGAAAGTATTGGCTATGCACGGAAATAAGATCCGCTTGATCTCACTTTCCAACCATCTGATATGCGCATGTGTCAAAAGTTCGTTAACAGTTTGTGAGTTTTAACGTCACAAGATTAAAAAAACAGAATTTAGCTATGATACCCGTATTCAAATATTTTCAAATAATGTGTATTTCGCTGCTTGGTTTTTATGCCATGCAGGTAAATGCGCAAGACTCCTGGCCAAGGGAAATTCCATTTTCTGGGGGAGGAACAATTACAATTTATCAGCCGCAGCCGGAAAAACTTACGGGGGATAATCTGGATCTCCGAGCCGCTGTTTCGGTACGGAAAAAGTCGGGAGATGAGCCGGTTTTTGGTGCGATGTGGATTCAGGCAAGGTTGGATAGCAGGGGGAATAATGCAATGGTCAGCGCGGTTACTGTGAGGCAGTCGAAATTTGCTGATGATGACAATATTTCAACAGCTGATTTTAAAAGATCGGTGGAGCAGGCATTTCCGGGACTTCGTGTTCAGTTTTCAAAAGAAAGTTTGCAAGCTGCCATTTCACAGGAACAAGGAGAAGAAAACCTGAAAAACGACCCGCCACTGATTATTTATCGCGACAGGCCTACAACGCTTATTGTTCTTGATGGTGAACCGATGGAAGAAAAAGATGAGGATCTGAATATGACCCGCGTTGTCAACACGCCTTATCTGATCGTTAAAAACCCCGATGATAACAAGTATTATTTGTATGGCGGCAGTTTTTGGTATAGCTCATCAAGCGTTAAGGATGGCTGGGTGAATGTTAAAAAGATTCCTGCAAGAATAAAATCCATTGATGCCAAAATGAAGGCGGAAGAAAAAAAGGCTTCCACCGAAAATGATGATGCAAGCAAATTCACCACACCGACTGATATTCTGGTCGTAACGGAACCTGCCGAGCTTATCCAGACGGAAGGGAAACCAACGTATCAATCTGTTCAAGGTTCTCCGCTTCTTTATGTAAACAATTCGCTGGACGAGATTTTTAAAGATATTGACACACAGAAAAATTATATTCTGATCGCCGGGCGATGGTATCGGAGCTCATCGCTGAATGGTCCTTGGGGATACGTTTCTCAGGAAGACTTACCGAGAGCTTTTGCTGATATTCCGGCGGGTTCGGAGAAGGATGGCGTGCTTGCAAGCGTAGCTGGTACCGAAGAAGCGCGAGATGCTGTGATGGAAGCACAAATTCCCCAAACTGCCAAAGTGGATCGTTCTACGGCGCGGGTTGAGGTCAATTACGACGGTAATCCTCGTTTTGAACCTATTGAAAATACAAACCTTGCCGTGGCCGAAAATAGTAATATCACGGTCATGAGAGCTGCAAATAACCGATTTTATGCATTGGAGAATGGCATATGGTTTGTAAGTAATGATCCTTACGGCCCCTGGCAGGTTGCGAACGAGCGCCCTTCGGATGTGGACAGAATTCCGCCAAGCAGCAGTGCTTACAATGCAAGATATGTGCACATTTATGAAAGCACGCCTCAGTATGTATACGTTGGATACACACAGGGATATATGGGAAACTACATTTATGGGCCGACTGTGGTGTGGGGAACAGGCTGGCGCTACCGGCCATGGCGGGGAAGATATTATCGTCCCCGCCCGGCAACCTGGGGTTTTGGTATGCATTATAACCCCTGGACGGGTTGGTCAATGAGTTTTGGTTTAGGCTTTAATGTGGGTTGGTATCATTATGGACGTTCGCGTCCTTATTATGGAGGAGGCTGGTTTGGCCCGCCTGCCTATCGTCCGCCACATCGTCCCTGGGGATGGAACGGGGGGTATTATGGTGACCGGCCGGGAAATAACGGACCGGGCTATCCGAATCGTCCGCGACCAAATGTTGTTGTAAATCGTCCTGGAAACGGGTATGAAAAACCGGGTAGTGGTTATAACAGACCCGGTGGCGGTTATACCAGGCCGGGCTCGAATAATTTGTACCGGGACCGGAAGTATGTTGTGGCAACCCGGGATAATATTTACAGACCTGTAACACGCCCTGTTACAGGCCGGCCTTCAACGGGAGATAATTCCTCCGGCAGACCTGTCATTACCAGACCGGGTTCTGGTAATGATCAAAACGGGAGACCGAATATTGGCAGACCGTCCACCGGATCAGGAGGAAATACAATTCCGGACAGAACAAGACCGTCCATTGGTAACGAAAGTAACGGCCGCCCGAATATAACACGCCCTTCCACAGGGAATGACAGAAATCCTCTTCCCGACAGAACCAGGCCTGGTACAGGAAATGGTCAGATTGGCAGACCTGCTATCGAAAAGCCGACCCCGGGAAGAGATCAGAACAGCAGACCCGAAATTTCACGCCCGGCAGTGAGGCCGGAGACAGGGAGGCAACCCGTTGTGCAACCGAGCCGGGAGCGTCAGCCTGTGAACCGGCCGTCGGTGAATCCGAGCCAGAATAGCCGTCCTGCCGAACGGCAGCAGCGAGAAGTAAGCCCGGCAAGAGAGCAAAGCAGGCCGAATCCGCAGCCGACACGGCAACCAGCGGAACGATCAAACCCAAGAAATGGCAGAGGAGAATAGTCTGCGTTTATTTCCTGAATAATTTGGGAATGGTAACTAAACAAAAATTCCTCAGCCGATCTGCTCTTTGCGGGTAAGAAAGGTTGAGGATTTTTTTTATGAAATGTTCAGTCTATTACGGATTTCCGGGCGACTTATATTTTTTTTCGACATCATCAAGTACCAATATCCAGTCTTTTCCATCTTTTGGCGGAGTGAAAGGTTGTTTTGTCGTTTTTGTTAAAACTCCGCCATCGATCGCTTTCCCATTTCTGGGATCATACCACCAGGCCTGAATCTGTTTTCCTGATAGTATATTCAAGTCAATATTTACCGGTTGGTTTTGTGGTAAATAAATCATGGCATATGAACCGTTGGAATCGCGTGTAGCCTCAATTCGGTCGACATAGGAATTAGTATTTGCCGAAATAATAAGAGACTGATCCGGAATTCTTGAATCGTAAGGGCGCGAGAGCATTAATTTTTTCAGGAATTGCATCTGGTTTGCTCCTTCGGCGTTAGCGGCTTTTTGCCAGCCAATAAGTGTATCACCTATGTTGATAGGCGCATATAAATCTTTATTCAGAAATTGCCATATCTGGTGATGCCCGTATGTTACACCGGCGGCTCCTGCAAAAATGCTTCTGTAAATCCTTGCCCGTACATCGTATGCTGAAAAATAGCCGCGTTGCTTCGTCCATTTTCCATCCCAGGGATTTACCGGATGGTCTTCATAACAAGGTTCCATATCCAGTGTCGGTTTTTGAGGATCAAGTGCGAGGTCTTTCGTAACAAAAGTCCATGATTCAGTTTCTCTTGCACCATGTCCGGATTGAAATGTGTTCATATCCAGCCAGGTTTCATTATGTAAAAATTTGGAGGAAGAGGTTGCGCCTGCCGGGTGATAAGTGATAAACGGATCGTGTCCTACACCTTCTGCAATGCCTTGCGCCATAGCACGCCAGATCGGCCGGTCGTCAAATTGTTTTCCTTTGTTTTCTTTTCTTCCTTCATAAACGGCAGGTCTGTCTCCACCCAAAATCCAGATTACATTATATTTTCCATATCGTTTTCCCAAAATACGGCCGTAAATCATTGCATTTTCAGTATTGAAAATAACCGGGCCGTCTCCCCAGTCACGCGTGAGTTTATCTCCCCAGGTTGGTAGAAGCCCGATATAAAGTCCTTTTGCCGTGGCAGTTTTAAAAACAAAATCAACATGGTCCCAATAATCGTACTGATCTTTATTAGAAGAATCTATACCCGGTGTAATGGCCAGTTGGGTTGGATCCTCATTTACTAATGGGAAATCTCCATACCTGTTAGGACTTTTGATTCCGTCAAATTCAGCCAGGGCGACGGCCTGAATAATATTGAATCCTTGTTTGCGCCGTGTTTCCAGAAATGACTCGGTTTCCTGACGATCCATTCTGTGAAATAATTCCCAATCCGTATCTGCCAGCCAGAAAAAGGGTTTGCCATTACTGGTTTTTAAGAATTTATGGTTATTGCTAACCTGAATTTCCGGGAGTACCTGCGCTGGCGCGGTTATCGAAAAAAAAGTACAGAGAAACAGACTACGGATAAGTATTGCGCAATTGAAGGATGTCTGCATAGTTAATAGCCTAAGCGTTTTAAACCTGAGTTATTTCAAGATAAAATAATCCTTATAAATGATCTAATCATTTGTTGGCCTGATTAAGCCTCACCATGCATTGTACGTCGGTGTCATTCTTGTACCATTCCAGACAATAACCGTCCGGTGCGATATCGGGATGTTCCAAAAGTTCCATAAAAGTATCACCGATCACTTGCGGATTTTTCATCCAGTCCGATATCGTTTTACTGATATATATCCCCTTCGTTATCGTAAAGGGCTTAAAACCAAATTTTTCTGCTTCTTCATCCGTAAGTTCCGTTACAGCGGCTTTGTAAATAACCACACCTTTTTCATTCGGACTGGATAGCCCATACCAGGTCCTTTTCTCACAATCGGGTAATGATTGCTGCAAAGTGTCAAATGCTTCCTTAATACCTTCCGGAAAAGTTTTTGCCTGGTTACAGATGATTTTAATATCTTCTTTTAATTCAAAAGTTTCCATTGCTGTAAATGGTTTAATGGAGAATGTCGATGGTTAAGGAGTGTTGTCATTAAACAAAATTATTTTACAGGTTTCCCTTCTTCATTTCCTTGATAGCATAATCCACAGCTCTGGCTGTTAAAGCCATATAAGTCAACGAAGGATTCTGCGTAGCTGTCGAAGTCATGCTCGCACCGTCGGTCACGAAGACATTTGAACACTGGTGCATCTGGTTCCACTTATTAAGAATCGAGGTTTTAGGATCTTTTCCCATCCGGGCGCCACCCATTTCATGATTTTCGCTGCCGGGATTACGTTTTGTATCGGAAGTTTTAATGTTTTTAAAACCTGCTTTATCTAGCATTTCAGATAACTGGACATGAAAATCCTGAACCATTTTCATATCATTATCATCAAAATCGACCGACATCCGTAACATCGGAATGCCCCATCTGTCTTTTTGTGTTTTATCCAATGTTATGAAGTTGGTTTCCTTCATCAGCGTTTCACCCATCATCTGAGCTCCGGCAGTCCATCCACCAGATTCTGGTTTAAGCAAACTGGCTTTAAGCGATTCACCCATTTCGTTAGTTGGATTTCCCATTTTGGAAGAAGAAAACGATGCCGCATAGCCACGTAGAAAGTCCGTTTCCTGTTTGAAAACATTACGAAAACGTGGAATGTAAGCTGCGTTTGGACGTTTTCCATCTGTTGTAGAATCGAGGAAACCGTCATAATCGGCAGTAACCCGGCCACGATAATTATGAAAACCTATAAACTTGCCCAGGACCCCGCTGTCATTGCCTAAGCCGGTTGGGAAACGGTTGGATGTAGAGTTGAGCAAAATAAGGTTTGAATTAATGGCTGAGGCATTCAGAAATATGATTTTGGCATAATATTCAGTCATTTCCTTAGTATTCGAATCAACAACACGAATGCCGCTCGCCTTTTTTTTCTTTTCGTCATAAATAATCGAATGCACAACCGCATTAGGCTGTAACGTCATATTTCCGGTACGCTCGGCCCAGGGTATGGTAGATGCGTTGCTGCTAAAATATCCTCCAAACGGACAACCGCGCTGACAAATATTACGGTGCTGGCATTTGGCGCGTCCCTGCTGCGTGTGGATAGGCTGCGGGTCGGTAATGTGAGCGGCTCTTCCTATAATAACAGGACGTGCGTTTTTATAATTTTTAGCCGTTTGATCACTGAAATGTTTTTCGACACAGGTTAATTCATGCGGTGGTAAAAATTCTCCATCCGGCAGTTGAGGTAAACCATCTTTATTCCCTGAAATGCCTGCAAATTTTTCGACATAACTATACCATGGAGCAATGTCCGCGTAACGTATGGGCCAGTCCACAGCAAAACCATCACGGACTGGTCCTTCGAAATCAAAATCCGACCAGCGCTGAGTTTGTCTGGCCCAAAGCAGTGAGCGCCCGCCTACCTGATATCCACGCATCCAGTCGAAGGGCTTGTCCTGTATATAAGGATGCTCAGCATCTTTCAAGACAAAATGCACCGAATCTTCCCTGAATATATAATGTTTGCTGGCAATCGGGTTTTGTTCACGGAGAGCCAGAGTTGGCTGGCCCAAATGCGGAAATTCCCAGGGCTGCATATTTGTCGTGGGATAGTCGGTGATATGTTTTACATCTTTTCCACGATCGAGCACGAGCGTTTTTAATCCTTTTTCGGTAAGCTCTTTTGCGGCCCAGCCACCACTTATTCCGGTTCCGATTACAATAGCGTCAAAAGTGCGCGCCTTAACGGAATCAATATTCAGGTTCGACATTTTAATAAATATTCATGATGATGATAACCAGACAGATTTGATAGCAGGTTATTTAGTTTTAAAAGTAGAAGAATGGCTGAGTTACTGTATGATCTTATTAAAAGTCGCTTAGGATTCCATTTAACTATGGAAAATATATGGATGCTCCTGCTTTTATTATTCAATTAGCGCCCAGAACTCAGCATTAGACATTTTGTGAAATCGTAAGAAAAACCTAGACGACTCTTTAAAATCTGCTTTTTGTTTAAACTGATTTTCCTGGGATATAATAAACTTATGGTTGACGTATTTCTCTGTTTTTATGGCTCCTTCCATAAATAGCCATAAAATTCAATACTAGCTTTCCCAGCTCCCTTTGAGCTCCCTGTTTCTAGTCAGGCACATCACACAATTCTTCCGGGCTCCTTCGGAGCCACCTGTTTCTAGCCAGTAAATACGACCAAGCTTCTCTGGGCTCCTTAGGAGCCTCCTGTGAACAATCCGGGAAACCCGGCTATGCTGAACTACACTTTCTCTTTCCTTATTATATATTAGGAACAAAACGCATAATCAAATCTGATATGCGCAACGCACAGATTATCTAATCTGCCCAACGCGCTATCAAACCCAACTTCCCCACCACGATAAAAGAGCCTGCAACCGCATTCCCATCCATTCCGGCCCTATTTCCGCAGCCTGACGTAACGTCTCAAAAAAAACTTCAAAATATTTCGGGGTACATTTTCCTCATTTTGAGCTTTTTACAAATTATTTCAAAAAAACTTTGCAAATACTTTTGCCTAGTACTTGCACAGGAAAAAAAAGAGGTGCACCTTTGCACTCCCAATCGGGTAGT
>Ga0247817_10000075_pt1 | contig 94376 bp, 98 predicted proteins | sample UWRJL212509R1_FD_178010 | JGI IMG/M metagenome (GOLD analysis project Ga0247817, IMG submission 178010) | Plant litter microbial communities from Arlington Agricultural Research Station in Wisconsin, United States - UWRJ-L212-509R-1 | ecosystem: Environmental > Terrestrial > Plant litter >... | reverse complement strand
TAACTTGAATATTTTGGAGTGGAATAAAAAGAAAAACCCCTTAAATCATTGGATTTAAGGGGTTTTGACTGACTTTGAAAGTCTTAAAAGTCGGGGTGGCAGGATTCGAACCTGCGGCCTCCTGCTCCCAAAGCAGGCGCGATAACCGGGCTACGCTACACCCCGAATTCGTGAGTGCAAATATAAAACTATATTTTTATTCTGCAAGCTAAATAACAACATAGCGCAGTATTATTTTTGAATAGCTAAAACTGATACATTTATGCTTTTAATTTTTCAATAAAACCGTACTTTTGTACTACGAAAAAAAACAATCTACTACAATTATGTCTGATACTATTGAAAAAATAAAATGCCTGATTATTGGTTCAGGTCCTGCTGGATATTCTGCTGCAATTTATGCTGCCAGAGCTGATATGAAACCGATTATGTACACTGGAATGGAGCCTGGAGGCCAATTGACGACAACTACAGAAGTTGACAATTTTCCTGGTTATCCTGAAGGAATTGACGGACCAACAATGATGTTGCAATTGCAACAGCAAGCAGAGCGTTTTGGTACCGAAGTAAGAATTGGGATGGCGACTTCAGTTGAATTCTCAAAAGAAAAAGGCGGCTGGCACAAAGTAATCATCGACGGAAATAAAGAAGTTCAAGCGCATACTGTAATTATTTCAACGGGTGCGACTGCAAAATATTTAGGATTACCAAGCGAACAAAAATTACGCGGAGGCGGTGTTTCTGCCTGTGCCGTTTGCGACGGATTTTTCTATAGAAACCAAGACGTAGCGATAGTTGGAGCAGGAGATACTGCCGCTGAAGAAGCTACTTATCTGGCAAATATCTGCAAAAGCGTGACAATGTTGGTGAGGAAAGATGCGATGCGCGCTTCAAAAGCAATGCAGCACCGTGTGGAAAATACAGCCAACTTAAAAGTGCTTTACAACACTGAAGTAGATGAGGTTATCGGTGACCAAGTCGTTGACGGACTGCGAATGGTAAATAATGTAACTGGTGAAAAGTCAGAAATTGCCATCATGGGATTGTTCATTGCTATCGGGCACAAACCAAATACTGATATTTTCAAAGGACAGCTTGACATGGATGAAACGGGCTATTTGCTTACGCCAGGAAAATCTACAAAAACAAATCTTCCAGGGGTTTTTGCTGCGGGTGATGTTCAGGATAAAGAATACCGTCAGGCGATTACTGCTGCTGGTTCTGGATGTATGGCCGCTTTGGATGCTGAGCGTTATCTTTCGACCTTAGAATAATTTCTTCTACACAAAAAAAAACTCCCAATGAAAGTTGGGAGTTTTTTTGTTTGCAATTATTTAGAAGTTACATAAAATGGCGCTTTGTAAAATCCATAGATTTCTATGAAATCATGCGTTATCTTTTTTATTGGAAGCACTTGAGACCTTTTTCCCATAGTATAAAACGAAAGAAAAAGCGTGCTGTCGATGCGTTCCAACCGAATCATCTCAACTTCCTTAGTTTTGAAAATTTCAGTCATTCCGGGTGATGAAAGCTCTTCGTTAAAAACTACTTTGACTTTTTCATTGTTCCAAATAAATTCAAATTTTAATTTTTCTATTTCTTTATCGGAAAGTTCGGTTGCTGTTGGAAGCAGGCGGACATAAAAAATAGAATCATCATCATTTCCCACGATTCTATTTTGATCAATAAACCGAAACTCTGGTTTTACAGCAGTAATTTCGGTCTTAACTTCCTTATTAAAATCATAAAGCGTAATTCGCTGGCTGTTGAATTCAAGTATGGGAACGGTTGGAACTATGTAAGTATCTGTATTTTTCACCGCCAGCCATTTCCCGTCTAGCGGATTTGGTTCTGAAAAATTCATAAATAATAAAAGCAATGGTAGCATTATTCTTTAATTTTTTTATAAGTCAAAGTGCCCATTATATCACTAGATATCACACGTTTTTCGGCATCAAAATAGTCGATTTTAAATTTCACTGGAATTATTCCTGAATTTATTGTGAGCTCAGTGTTGTCTTTAGAAAGCTTCCATTTCCCTTTATGGACTTCTTCGCCAATTAAGCTTTGGAAGACATTTTTTTCAGAAAAAACTTGAAATACCTGATCCGTTTTGAAGTAAGAGACCATGTCTTTCTCTTTTCCGTGCTCAATCCATTTGACCAATTGCCATTTGCCTAAAAGTTCGGTCGCCGTCTGTGCATTTGCTGAAAATCCTGCCAATAGAAATAAAAAGATAATTTTTTTCATGCTATTTATTTTTAAAATTAATTCGAAAAAGCTAGAAACGATGCAAGAAATACCGTTATTAAAATACCTACCAAAACTAGGTTGATAGCATTTGCAAGAACAACTAAGAGAAAAACTTTTAGTTTTGGGACTTCATTGAAAAATTGCATGTACGTCCAAAACATCAAAAACAAATCAATAATCAAAAGCCAGCGCATAACAATTACAATATTTTCTGGCTCTAAAAGGAGAAATACTGGAAGCAATAAAACTCTAATAAATAATTTCTGGCAGCTATAAAAAGAATTTAGAATTAAATGCTCTGTAAAATTATAGCCTTGTTTTTTGAATAAAAGATGGGATGTAAATGCTAAAATCGGCAACAACACGAGGGTAATAATCGAAAAATGGTGCGCAATCCATTCATTGAACATTTGGTAATCGACAAGTTTTTCATCTTGTATCTGAACGAAAATATCAATATCCATTAAATGATAAAGAACGCCATAAAACGTAGCAATAACTATAAGCATTGAAATAGGCTTGTAATGCCTTTTCCTTTTTCCTTCAATATATTCTCGAATAGAATTGCCGGGTCTTGTGAATAATTCTTTCGCAGAATAAACCATACCGCCTTCAAAATGAAACAAACCATGCTGCAGATCATGCGCTACAAAAGAAGCATCGATGGCGTGGGTTTCTGCTTTTTGTCCACAGTTATTGCAATAGTTTCCTTCAAAAACGTTACCGCAGTTTTTACAAATCGTACTCATGCATTAAAAATTTCTGCTGTAATTTAAAATCTACAGGTTTAAAATTAAAGGTAATTTTTTAATTTTAAAATTCTATATAAAAGCAAGTTACAAAGATTTAAAAATTAAAGCAATTTGTTAAGAAGGATTAATTTCCAGCAAAATTATTTTCGAGATTTTAATCGGCTTAAAGTTTCCTGCGAGATATTTAGAAAAGACGCAACCACTTTATTTGGAAGCCGTTTTACCACAATCGGTCGTTCCTTCAGCAGATTTTCATAGCGCGTTTTCGCATCCATCGTGATGAATGACATCAGCCGATTAGTGTTGGTGACATAAGCAAATTCTAAATAATGGCGGTAGAATTTTTCCCAAACCGGATGCGATTCCAGCAGCGCAAAAAAGTCTTTCCTGTTAATAGAAAGTATTTCAGAATCTTCAAGTGCCTGAACATATTCCATAGAAGGATTTTCAGTGATGAAGGATACCAGCGCCGACGCAAAGTTATTTTCAAAGGCCAGAAAACGAGTAGATTCTTGTCCTTCTTCATTGATAAAAAAAATTCGGATACAGCCTTTTTGAACAAAGAAAAGCTGTTGTCCAAAGTCGCCGTGGCTGACCAAAAGTTCGTTTTTCTTGACTGACATCGGCTTAAAACAAGACAAGATGGTTTCTAAATCTTCTTCAGAAATCAGAATCTTGTCTTTTATGAATTGTGTCAGCTGTTCGTACATTGCAATGGTTTTCTACAAATTTATAGTATAAAGTGAGCAAAAAAAATCCGATTTAATTAAAATCGGATAGTCTGGGTTTGCTTTTTTTCAGAAGTTACCTTTTCTGCTAATTTTCTAGCCCTCGGAATAATTATAAATGCCGCCATGTAAGACACCGGAAGCATGACGCTCCATGCTTTTAAGAATTTGAAAAACCAGTCTTCGCCAAATCCATAATTGCGCATCACACCCACAAATGCCATGATCAATGTCATCGGAACTACTACAAACAAAGTGTTCACATACTTGAAATACTTTTTATTCATCTTTTTAATTTTTAAATTATAAGTGCAAAGATGAACTTTGGGCAGTAACGAAAAATTGATTTAAGTCAATAAAAATTAAACTTTGCTTACCGCATTATGCTTCACATCAAAGTTCACTGAATTCGCAATAAAGCACAATTTATTCGCCTCCTTGTGCAGTGCATTGGCTTTGCCTAAAAGCGTTTCGTCGGTAATTGTCACAACAGGATTCAATATCACTTCAGTAAAATGCCCAGAACCGTCGTCGTTTACCACCATGATTCCTGTGGCTTCATCGGTATAATCGGTGACTGTGATTCCGTTTTTTACGCAAACGTGCAGGTACGACATCATGTGGCAGGCAGAAAGCGAGGCGAGCAACAAATCTTCGGGATTGTGAACGGTTTTGTCACCGTGGAATGTGGGATCGGCTGAACCTAAAATAACTGCTTTGCCTTCCACCAAAATCTCGTGGTTTCGGTCATAAGCGCGGTAGCTTGACGTTCCGGTTCCTTTATTGCCTGTCCATTTTAAGGTCAGTTTGTAGTTGTGGTTGGGGTGCATTTTATAAAATTTTGGTACTGCAAAGCTAGTGATTATTATAAATCAAAAAGTCCGGCTAAAGGAGACGCCGGACTTTTTTACCAAAAATTAAAATTCAAAAAAACTGCTAGTAGTAAGAATATCTTCTCACTTTTGAGATATATTTCGCCAAGCGAATCACCTGATGGCTGTAGCCATACTCGTTGTCATACCAGATATAAAGCACGATATTTTTTCCGTCAGCAGAAACAATCGTCGCATTGCTGTCATAAATTGAAGGTGCCGAAGTGCCCACGATATCTGACGAAACCAGCTCATTGTTCAGAGAATATTTAATCTGCTCGACCAATTCTCCTTCCAAGGCATAATGTTTCATGATTTCATTAATTTCTTCAACCGAAGTTTCGCGGCTTACTTCTAAATTCAAAACCACCAAAGAACCGTTTGGCACAGGAACACGAATCGCATTGGAAGTTAATTTTCCTGCCAATGTAGGCAAAGCCTTTGCCACCGCACTTCCAGCGCCAGTTTCAGTAATGACCATGTTTAAGGCTGCAGCTCTTCCTCGGCGGTATTTTTTGTGCATGTTATCCACCAAATTCTGGTCGTTTGTATAGGCATGAATGGTTTCCAAATGGCCTTTTACAACGCCAAGCGTATCTTCCACCGCTTTTAAAATAGGAGTAATCGCATTAGTAGTGCAAGATGCTGCAGAAAAAATGTTCACTTCATCAGGGCTGTATTCTTTGTGGTTTACGCCGTGAACGATATTCGGAATCCCTTTTCCAGGCGCTGTGAGCAACACTTTGTCAACGCCTTTTGATTTCAAATGTCTTTCTAAGGCTTCCTTTGTAGTGAAAGCACCAGTATTGTCAATCACTAAAGCGTCTTGGATGCCATAATCAGAATAATCAATATCTTCCGGATTTCCTGCAGAAATGATATGAACCGTAGTGCCATTAATAATCAAAGCATTGTTTTCAGGATCTGCTGCAACTGAGCCTTGAAAATCACCGTGAATCGAATCATACCTTAATAAGGAAGCTCTTTTTTCTAAACTCACCGCGTCATTTTTCTCACGAACCACGATCGCTCTTAATCGCAATTGCGTTCCCTTGCCGGTTTTAGACATCAGTTCTCTGGCCAATAGCCTTCCGATACGGCCAAAACCATACAAAACCACGTCTTTCGGCTTGTTGTTTTTATAATCTTTTGCATTGCTCAATTTGTCAATCACAAAAGCCTTTGCGTCATTATATTTATTGTCTTCTAAGTGGTATTCATACGTCAGCTTGCCGATATCCAGCTTCGCCGGAGGCAAATCAAGCGATAAAAGCGCTCTCGCAATTTCCACAGAATCAAAAACGTTGATCGGCTTGCCCACAAATTCGCCCGCATATTCGTGCAGGTTGATGATGTCGCTCACATTAGTGTTGATCAGCTGGTTTTTGAAAAGCACGAGCTCAATAGATTTGTCATACCAAAGGTCGCTGATGATCTTGATGAATTCTACGCCGGCTCTTCTTCGGTCTGCCTGAAACGAAAGTTCTTTTTCGTATAAAATTGTTTTTGTCATGATTAAAATAATGTCGTTTGAGTGTTGCTAGTTTAATTTTAGTGATGCAAAAGTATAGATTTCAAACGTTTTCGTAAAGGATTTTAAGAAAAAAAATCTACTTAAAAAAAGAAGCTTCTCTTTCCCCTGAAAATACTAGAAAAAAGTGAAATTTTAAAAAAGTGCTACCTGAAAAACAGGTTTGACAGCTCCCCTGAATGTTGCGGGAAGCTGTCAAACATGTTTTTTTGCTTCTTGCGAATTAGAAGAAGCCGTCAAACAGGTTTGACGGCTCCCTGAAAGTTGCGGGAAGGTATCAAACCTGTTTGACAGCTCCAATCTGTTTGAGGAGAAGCAAAAAAACATGTTTGACGGCTTCTAGCAAGTTTTTTAGGCGAAAATTATGTTTTTTGAACTCCTTAAAACAAAAAAAAGGACGCACATTGGCGTCCTTATAATAAGTGGAATTTATTTTTATCTGAAGATGTAACGTTCTACTTGTCCGTTTTTATTCAGGATTTCGATTTTTGTCATCTCATTTTGCTGTTTCTTGCTTAAAATTTCAGACGCCGTTTCCACATCCTTAATTTTCACGTTATCGATGGTTAAGACAACGCTTCCGGCAAGCTCGGCATACGACTGAACCGCCACATCTTTAATTTTTACGCCATACGGCAAATTAAATTTCTTCTTGTCGGCGTCGTTGAGGTTTTCAAATTGCAGGCCGTTGAATTCATACGTAGCAAATTCATTTTTGCCTAATTTCACCGGCGTTTCCATAGCTTTTCCGTTTCTGACAAAAGTCACTTTGATCACGTCATCAGGTCGTTTTGAATTTACAAAACCTGACAAATCAGCGAAAGTCGCAATCTGCGTATTGTCTAATCTGATGATGATATCGCCTTTAGCCAATCCTGCTTTTTCAGCGCCAGAATTTTTTACCACGCTCTGAACATAGAAACCTGACTTTTCAGAAACGCCCAAATCCTTAGAAACCGCGCTGTTTAATTCACCGCCCTGAACGCCAAGAATTCCTCGTTGCACATTTCCATATTCCATGATATCCTCAATGATTTTTCTGGTAATATTAGAAGGAACCGCAAAAGAATAGCCTACGTAAGAACCCGTCATAGAAGAAATCATAGTGTTGATTCCGATCAATTCGCCTCTGGTATTCACCAAAGCGCCGCCGCTGTTTCCAGGATTTACTGCCGCATCCGTCTGGATGAACGACTGGATTCCTTTTTGGTCTAAATTTCTAGCTTTTGCCGAAACAATTCCCGCCGTCACAGTAGAAGTCAAGTTATATGGATTCCCGACTGCCAAAACCCATTCGCCGACCTTCACGCCGTCAGAATCGCCAAAAGTCGCATAAGGCAGTTTTGAGCCCGTGTCAATTTTCAGCAAGGCGATGTCCATTTTTGAATCCGTCCCAATTAATTTTGCTTTGTAAATATCACGGTTGTTTAAAGTCACTTCCAGCTCAGAAGCGTCTTGAATCACGTGATTATTGGTCACGATATAACCGTCTTCAGAAATAATTACGCCAGAACCAGTACCCACTTGCGCCTGCTGTTGACCGCCTTTGTAGCCATAAAAATATTCCATCATCGGGTTGGTCACCGTTCGGTACGAAACATTTTTAACATGGACGACTGTGTGTACTGCATTTTCCGCGGCCGCCGTGAAGTCCACCGTTTCCGCGCCAAGCCCCACATTCCTGGTGTAAGTCGGGGAGGCTGTCGTGATAATTGATTTTTTTTCAGATAATAAGCCGTCGTTTTCCATAAACAGCTTGTAAGCGCCCAAAGTGGTCGCGCCACTCAAAAGGGACACTAAGAATAAACTCGAAAATCTTTTCATAGTATGTTATAATTAAGTTATTTGCCGTAAATATATATTGAAAACTGTGCCGTTAATTTGCCTTTAACTCTCGATTAACAATGATTAACTTTTCATTAATATTCGTACTTTTGTAAAGCCTTGCTTGTCGTTTTCAGAAGCACTACATTTAGCCTTCTTTAAACCATTTTCCTGCTGCTTCGCCATATCTTTTGTTCCGAACAACGGAAACAAAAGGATATTTGCGAGCATCAGGGCTAGAAACAATCAAAAAGCCTTTTTTAAACTCTTACATTATTGCGAATCCAAACGATGGAAATTACATTTTACAAATACCAAGGAACCGGAAACGACTTTGTCATGATTGACAATCGACAAGAAAATTTTCCAAAAGACGATATCAAGCTGGTAGAAAAACTCTGCGACAGACGTTTTGGAATCGGCGCCGACGGATTGATTCTGCTTGAAAATGATGAAACAACAGATTTCAAAATGGTCTATTACAACGCTGACGGAAACCAAAGTTCGATGTGCGGCAATGGTGGCAGATGTCTGGTCGCCTTCGCAAAACAACTCAAAATCATTGAAAACAAAACTACTTTCATCGCCATAGACGGCCTGCATCATGCCACAATTTCTGATAGCGGAATCGTTTCGCTGCAGATGAAAGATGTCGATGCTGTGAAAATTGAAGAAGAGTATGTCTTTTTAGATACCGGTTCGCCACATCACGTTCAATTGGTAGACGATTTAAAAAGTTATCCGATAAAAGAAAAAGGGGCGGAAATTCGCTATGGAGAATTATATGGAAAATCAGGAAGCAATGTGAATTTTGTACACCAAAATGACACTGACACTTTTTCAGTAAGAACCTATGAAAGAGGCGTGGAAGATGAAACTTTGTCGTGCGGAACGGGAGTTACGGCCGTAGCAATTGCCATGAAAGCTATTGGAAAAACAAATTCCAATAAAATTAAATTAAATGTAGAAGGAGGAAAGCTCGAAGTTTCTTTCAATGAAAAAGAAGGAAAATATGTAGATGTTTTTTTGAAAGGACCAGCGATTTTTGTGTTTGAAGGGAGTGTTGCCGTTTAAGTTTTGAGACGTTTTTTGTCATTCCGACGAAGGAGGAATCTCCGCCATTTGAGCTACTAGTTAAGATTCCTCCTTCGTCGGAATGACAAGTCTGTGTAAGTTAGGAATTTAAAAAAAAAATATAAACAGCGAGCACACTTAAATCTAAAAAGTCCAAAAATCTAAAAATCTAAGAAGTCTAAAAAGAATGATAACTCTCCAAGGAAAAACCATCTATCTCCGCGCTTTAGAACCTGAAGATCTCGAATTTATTTTCGCCATAGAAAATGACGAATCCATCTGGGAATTCAGCAATACGCAAACGCCTTACAGCCGTTATCTTATCCGCCAATATCTTGAAAATGCACAACAGGATATTTATGAAGCCAAACAATTGCGCTTGGCGATTTGTAATAATAACGACTTCAAAGCCATCGGTTTAATTGACTTATTTGAATACGATCCTAGGAATAATCGCGCTGGAATCGGAATCATTATTAAAGACGAAGGCAACAGAAATCAAGGAATTGGTTCGCAGGCTTTGGAACTTTTGATTCAGTATTCTTTCAAGCAATTAAATTTAAACCAATTATTTGCAAATATCAATCCCGAGAATGAAGCAAGTGTCACTCTTTTTACTAATTTTGGCTTCGAAAAAATTGGATTAAAAAAACAATGGAATCTCATTGACGGCGTTTACAAAGACGAAGCGATGTTCCAGCTAATCAATCATAAACTTTAAAAATTTACCACCTTGAAACTAAAAAAAATAATTGCTATAACTTCTGTAGTCGTAATGTTAGGCTTGCTGGTCTTTGGATATTTGGCCTACCAGAAGATTTTCTCCGCGAATACAAAGTTTGATGAAAAAGAAGTATTTGTATATATTCCGACAGATGCAAATTACGCTGAAGTAGAAAAATTGGTTGCTCCTTACGTAGAAAATATAGAAAACTTCAGATCGGTTGCTGAAAAGAAATCGTATGTTGCCAATGTAAAAGCCGGAAAATTTATTTTGAAAAAAGGAATGAACAACAATGCGATCATCAACTCTTTGCGCCAGCCTTTAGAAACTAAAATCGCTTTCAACAACCAAGAAAGATTAGAAGATTTTGCGGGAAGAATCGGTTCGCAAATTGAAGCCGACAGCACTTCTTTGATGCAAGCGTTTACCGACAAAGAATTTTTAGACGAAAACGGATTCACAGAAGAAAACGTCTTGAGTATGTTCATTCCGAATTCGTATGACTTTTTCTGGAATACTTCTGCAGTAAAATTCCGTGACAGGATGGCAAAAGAATACAGAAAATTCTGGAATGACGACAGAAAAGCAAAAGCAGAAAAATTAAATTTGACGCCATTGCAAGTTTCAGCTTTAGCATCCATCGTGCACAAAGAAACCGTGAAAACTGACGAAAGACCAAGAGTAGCGGGCGTTTACCTGAACCGATTAAAAACCGGCATGAAACTGGAAGCTGATCCAACGGTAATTTACGCAGTAAAAAAATCTGAAAATGATTTCAATAGAGTGATCAAGAGAGTTTTATACAAAGACTTGGAAACAGTTTCTCCTTATAACACCTATAAAAATTTCGGTTTGCCTCCTGGGCCAATCGCCATGCCGGATGTAACGGCAATCGATGCGGTTTTAAATCCAGAACAGCACAATTATATTTATTTTTGTGCAAGCGTGACGAATTTCGGCTACCACGAATTTGCGGTAACGCCGGCACAGCACGAAGTAAACCGTCAGAAATATGTGGCTTGGGTAAACAAACAAGGTATCAAGCGATAGTTTTGAGATTCTTAAAAACGATATACTTCTTACTATTTATCACCTTTTTTTCAGATGGCGTGGCGCAAAATCAATTCCAAGATTTTCTCACGCCATCTGACACTTTAAATATTCCCAGACGAAATGCTGTTGTGATTGCTGAAACTGTCGCGATTGGCGGCGCTTTGGTGGGATTGAACCAGCTTTGGTACAAAGATTACGAAAAATCAGATTTTCATTTTAAGAATGACAATGCGCACTGGTTGCAGATGGACAAAGCCGGACACGCATTTTCAGCCTACCACATGGGACGTTTTGGAGCTGAGCTTTTAGAGTGGAGCGGTGCTTCAAAGAAAAGCCAATTAATTTATGGATCAACATTGGGTTTTACTTTTCTGACCGCCGTTGAGGTCATGGACGGCTATTCTGCAGAATGGGGATTTTCTTGGGGCGACGTTGCGGCGAATGCTTCCGGAACGGTTTTGTACGTCGGCCAAGAACTGCTTTGGGAGGAACAGCGAATTGTTCCGAAGTTTTCTTTCCACAGAACACCTTATGCTGGAGCGAGGCCTGAAGTTTTAGGAAGCACTTTTTCCGAAGAAATTTTGAAGGATTATAATGGACAGACCTATTGGCTTTCTGTGAATATCCATTCGTTTTTCAAAGAATCTAAAATCCCGAAATGGCTGAATCTTGCCGTTGGTTATGGCGGTGAAGGAATGATTACGGCAAATGATGCTTTGGTCAATACTATTTTTCTTCCTGAAAAGGAAAGAACGCGCCAGTTTTACGTCAGTTTTGATGTTGACTTGACGAAAATTCAGACAAAAAATCACTTCTTAAAGACGCTTTTCTCTGTTTTTGATACAATAAAAGTTCCAGCTCCAACTTTAGAATTCAGAGAGTTAGGAGGCGTTAAAGGACGCATTCTGTATTTTTAGAAAACATTAACAGCCTGATTTTCAATATCCTTTTATTTGTCGTATATTTGCCCCCTAGAAATTTCAAGATGGTGACAGCGCTTGAGAAATCCAATTTATGATAAAAAAATGGTATTACTTCGCAGGATTGCTGATCGCAATCGCTTTTATTAGTTTAGGTTTCAAACCTAAAGAGACACAAGAAAACAGTTGGTTTTATGTTGGTGAAGATGAGGAAATCGTCTACCAAGTTCCCACTCAAGAGGAAAGCCAATATGTAAATTTGGAGCTTCCATACACTGGAAAAACCTACACCGGCTTCAAACAGGCAATCGCCATCAGAGAATCTCAAGGACAGTACAAATTAGTGAATTCATTTGGCTACATGGGCAAATATCAATTCGGTATGTCGGCTTTGCGCTCTATTGGAATCAAGGATAGAAATCATTTTCTGAACAATCCGAGATTACAGGAGAAAGCGTTTAAAGCATTGCTTTCAATTAATAAAGCACAGCTTGAAGATGAAATTGAAAAGTTTGATGGAAAAGTAATCAATGGTGTGAAAATCACCGAATCCGGAATTTTGGCTGCAGCTCATTTGGGTGGTGCAGGTTCTGTAAAAGGCTATTTGAACAGCAACGGCAGAAGAAAATTTAAAGACGGTTTCGGAACTTCAATGAAAAGCTATTTCAAGAAATTTGGAGGTTATGATACTTCAAATATCGTAGCAAACATGAATGCAAAAGTGAAACTTTAAGTAGTTTTGTTTATAAAAATAGAGAAGCCGATTAGTAATAATCGGCTTTTTTATGTTCTAATTCATCTTATGGATAATAAAAATACAAGGTCTGTTATGTAAATCAACCTTGGTTTTTTTCCAATCGGCAACTTTAAAAGTCTTGATATATTCAGTCGGTAACGTAATATCGCAAGCAACGCAAAGATGCGTATTAGGCTGTAAGGCTTGTAAAATATCTTCCAATAATTTATTATTTCTATACGGAGTTTCGATAAACAGCTGCGATTGGTTTTTGTCAAAAGACAATTTTTCCAAATTTTTCAAAGCCGTTTTCTTCTCGGATTTTTCAATGGGAAGATAACCGTTGAAGGCAAAACTCTGGCCGTTCATTCCAGAACCCATCAAGGCTAATAAAATAGAGGAAGGTCCGACTAAGGGAACTACTTGAATCCCGCGTTCGTGTGCAATTTTGACAATCGCAGCGCCAGGATCTGCTACACCAGGACAGCCCGCCTCTGACATCAACCCGACATTAATTCCCTGAAGGCAAGGTGCAATCATTTCTGCGTGCTCTTTTATATCGGTATGTTTGTTTAGTAAACTGATTTTTAAATCTGGCTGTTTTTTCTCTGGGTGAACTATTTTAATGGATTTTCTAGCCGTTTTTTCGTTTTCAACAATATAATAATCGATGAGGTCAATCGCTCTTTTTACGGTTTGTGGCAAGACATCCATCGGGTCGCTTTCGCCAAGAGTGGTTGGGATTAAGTATAATTTTCCTAAAGCTTTCATCGTAATTATTTTCGTTTTATTAGATTGTAAATTTAGGGATTCTGAAAGTGATTGCGAAATTTAATATTGTAATACTGATTGCAAAAAGATGTAAATTTGTAATTCAAACTAATTTGTTATGACAACAATTTCTTTACAACAGCAAATAATAAAGCAAATTTCTGAAATAGAAGATGTTACTTTGCTTGAAAAAATTAAAACTATTTTGGATAGCTCTAAATATCAATTGTCACAAGATCAAATTTCTTTGGTCAATGAAGCGGAACATCAATATGAAAATGGAGAATTTATTGACGATCATGCTATGGATGAAAAATTCAAAGAATGGCAAAAAATATAATTTGGTTAAAAAATGCTGAAATACAAATGTTCAGCATTATGGATTATTATCAAGAAAGGAATAAAAGTAAAATCTATAGTGAAAAATTATATAGAGAAATTACGCAGAAAATTAAAAAATTAGATTCTAAAATTGCGTTTCCTCAAAAGACATCAATTAAAGATCTTTATTATTTTACGCATAACATATTTCTGTTTTCTTTTCCATTACAAAAACTGAAATTATTGTAAAATTGATTTGGGATGAAAGAAGGAACCCTGAGAACTTAAGTTTTAATTTGGAAGAGCTTGATTAAAAAAATTAGCGAATTTTCGGTAAACCCTTTAAGAATGCTTAGCAATCAATTTCTCAGCAATAATCTCACAAACTTCATCAAGCATCCCATAAATATTTGAAAAACCGTCTTCCATTCCATAATATGGATCTGGAACATCTACATTTTCATCAGGAAATAAGTCATTGAGAATTAAGCTGACTTTAGATTTAGCTTCTTGATTTGGAGCCAATTGCATCACGTCTTTGTAATTGGAATTATCCATTACAAAAATATAATCGTTTGTTTCAAAGTCTTTTGCAGTGAATTGCCTTCCTTTTTGTTTGGAAATATCCAAGCCTCTTAGTTTGGCGATGGCGATAGATCTGGAGTCAGGTTGTCTTCCGACGTGCCAATCTCCTGTTCCGGCAGAATCTACGATGAATTTATCTCTTGGAAGCTTGGACTGCAAAATTCCTTCAGCCAAAGGCGAACGGCAAATGTTTCCAAGGCAAACCATTAAGATTTTTACAGGCATTTTGAAAATTTATGATTTTTGTCCTGAAACTTCGGAATCAGATTTGAAACCAGTAATTATAAGGATAATTTTTTGTTGATATCTTCCACGAATTTTTTGAACTGCTTGTCTGTTGAAACCAAATTGTCAACAGTTTTGCAAGCATGAAGAACTGTTGCGTGATCGCGATCTCCAATTTGCGAGCCGATATTTGCCAACGAAGCTTTCGTGTATTTCTTTGCAAAAAACATGGCCAACTGTCTCGCTTGAACAACGTGACGTTTTCTAGTTTTTGATTGAAGCATATCCAAATCTAATTGAAAATAATCGGAAACCACTTTCTGGATATAATCGATTGAAATCTCGCGTTTTACATTTTTTACGAATTTCTCAACAACTTGTTTCGCTAAATCAAGAGTCACTTCCTTTTTATTAAAAGAAGATTGTGCGATCAGCGAAATGATTGCGCCTTCCAATTCACGAACATTTGACTTGATATTTCTCGCCACATATTCCAAGATTTCTTCTGGAACTTCAACGCCATCACGATACAAAATATTCTTTAAGATTGAAATTCTGGTCTCATAATCAGGCTGGTGCAATTCAGCAGAAAGTCCCCATTTAAAACGAGAAAGCAATCTTTGCTCAATATCCTGCATGTCAACCGGAGCCTTGTCTGAAGTCAAGATTACCTGTTTCCCATTTTGGTGCAAGTAATTGAAAATATGGAAAAATACATCTTGAGTTCCTGTCTTTCCAGATAAAAATTGAACGTCATCGATAATTAAAACGTCAATTAATTGATAGAAATGGATGAAATCGTTACGCGTATTTTTCTTTACAGAGTCAATATATTGCTGCGTGAAAATTTCCGCAGAAATATAAAGAACCGTTTTTTCTGGATATTTGTCTTTTATTTCTACACCAATAGCATGCGCCAAGTGTGTTTTTCCCAAACCTACACCGCCAAAAATCAATAACGGATTGAATGAAGTTCCTCCAGGTTTGTTGGCAACAGCCATACCTGCTGAACGCGCCAAACGGTTAGAATCTCCTTCAAGAAAATTGTCAAAACTGTAATTTGCATTCAGTTGCGACTCGATTTTCACGTTTCTGATTCCAGGAATTATAAAAGGATTTTTTAATTCTGGATTTTTATTGTGCAATGGAACATCAACATCCTGAGGTTTTACAGGACTTCTGTGGGCACTTGGCAATTGTTCCGTAAACGGTTGTTTGTTGCCATAAGTGTTTTCCATTTTGATTTTATAAAGTAACTTTGCGTTTTTCCCAAGTTCTTTGGTTAATGCTACTTTTAACAATTTAACATAGTGTTCTTCTAGCCATTCATAAAAGAATTTACTAGGCACTTGAATATACAAAGCATTGTCAGTTAGCTCAACCGATTTAATTGGTTCGAACCAAGTTTTGTAAGCTTGATCCTGAATATTGTCTTTTATGAATAACAGACAGTTTTCCCATACCGATTGCGCAGTTTTGTTCATATATTGAGTTAAATTATTATGTTTGTTTTAAAGTAAATCCTACAAAAGAAAAAGACTATCTTTTGCTACTTCTTCGGGAGAACAAATATGTGACAAAAATCTGTAAAAAAAAATTAAATAGGGATTGATTTTATAAAAATATTGTTGTAAGCAGTAAGCCAAATCAGTCCTTTAAAATATACGAAAAATAAATAAGAAATTATGCGAGAATTTGAATTTAAAGTTAGAGTAAGATATGCAGAAACAGACCAAATGGGCGTTGTTTACCACGGAAATTATGCCCAATATTTTGAGATGGGACGCGTGGAATGGCTGAGAAACCTAGGATTGTCGTATAAATTCATGGAAGAGAACGGAATTATGCTTCCCGTGGTTTCTTTAACGATGAATTATAAAAAGCCGGCACGCTATGATGATTTGATTCGGGTGAAAACCATCTTCAAAAGCCAGACGTCAGTGAAGATAGAATTCGACTATGAGATATTCAATGAAATGGAGGAGTTATTAACAACGGGCACTTCAATGTTGGTTTTTGTGGACATGAAATCGGGCCGTCCAACACTTCCTCCAACGTATGTTTCTGAGAAACTTTTATCGTTTTTGGAAGAATAATATTGAATTCGTAAAATCAGAAATTATTCTTTCGATTTTATGTCAATTTCATATAAATTAGAAAAAATGTCGAATATTAGTTCGGCATTTTTTTTTCGGGTTTTGATTTCGATTTCGCAACTCATTTCCATCTTTTGAGAAACGATGTCTAGGTTTTTTTCTTTGATAACTCGCATCACCTTATTCATGTTTTTGTAGTCAAATTTTATGCTGTAATGAATGTCAATTGTTTTTTCGACAATTTCTGAAGCTTCCAAAGCCATTTGTGCTGAAATTTTATAAGCCGAAATCAAGCCACCAACACCTAATTTTACACCTCCAAAATATCTCACAACAGCAACTAAAACATTGGTAACATCAAAAGACTGAATCTGTCCATAAATAGGCATTCCGGCAGAATTGGAAGGTTCGCCGTCGTCATTTGCCCTGAATTGAATTTTATCAGTCCCAATTTGAAAAGCATAACAGCAATGTCCTGCCGAACTGTGTTGTTTTCTTAAACTTTCAAGTATTGTTTTTGCTTCGTCTTCCGAAGAAATAGGGAAAGAGTATCCGAAAAATTTGCTGTTTTTTTCTTTGTATAAAATTTCTTCCGAAGGAAAATCAAGCGTTCTGTAAGTATCTTTTAGTTCCAAAATCTAAAGCGGAATAATTTTTTTCTCGAATAAATCAACGACATCTTCTTCGCCAACTTTCAAGTTCCAGACTTTCATGCCAAGGCTTTCGGCAATATCGGTGTTGGTTTTTCGGTCGTCCACAAACAAAGTGCGTTTGACTGACAATTCGTGTTTGTTAATAATATATTGAAACGCTTCGGGTTCTGGTTTTCGCTGTCCAATTTCAAAGGAAAAATACACTTTTTCAAAACATTGGTAAAAATCACGGCTGAACGATTCGCCAACCATATTTTCAAATTGCTCCACGTGAATCGCATCGGTATTGCTTAAAAGAAACAACTGATAATTGTGTGAAAGGTTTTGCAGAAATTCCAATCGATAAAGAGGAAAATCCAGAAGCACCTTGCTCCAAGCGGTTTTGATTTCCTCCAAAGAAGCATTTGGAACATACTTCTGGATTCCTTTCAAAAAGTCTTCTTCCTTTATTTTTCCTTTTTCAAATTTATAATTGAGTTTGTCCAAATCGTCGTTCCATTCCTTCAGGCCAAGAGATTTCATCGCATCTTCCATCGCCTTGAAATCGATATTTATGAAAATATCTCCAAAATCAAAAATTATCGTTGTAATCATACCTTTTTGAAAATTAGAAGTTCGTCATTCAAAATTGTTTCTTTTGAAACCAAATGGCCTTTGAAATCAGGAGCTTTTGTCCCGTTTGTAAAAGATTTTGTTCCTTTAAAAACACGCGCTTCGTCCCAAAGATTCGTATCGATGAAAGTCTGCAACGTCTGTTTTCCGCCTTCTATTATCACAGATTGGATGTCGTTTTTATGCAAAATATCCAAAACGGAAAAAGCGAGGTTACTATCAAAGATAGCATTTTCAAAAGAAATATTTTTTAAATTTTCTAAATTTTCAATTTCTGTAATAATAATTGTAGCGCTAGAATTGTCTTTTACAAAGTAATTATTTGGAATTTTTCCAGTTCTGTCTAAAACAATTCTAACCGGATTATTGCCTTTCCAATTTCTAGAATCCAGCTTTGGATTATCGTCTAAAACCGTTTGCGTCCCTACCAAAATCGCCTGTTCTTCGGTGCGCCATTTGTGAACCAATTGTCTTGAATATTGATTCGTAATCCAAACCGGTTTTTTTTCCTCCTTATATATAGGACTCAAAAATCCGTCTTGACTTTCGGCCCATTTTAAAATTACGTAAGGCCTTTTATTTCTATGAAACGTAAAAAAGCGTTTATTGAGTTCATTGCATTCGTCCTCCAAAATTCCAACCGTCACATTTCGTCCAGCTTCAAGCAATTTTTTGATGCCGTTTCCGGAAACTTTTGCAAACGGGTCAATAGTTCCAATAACGATATTCGGAATTTTACTGGCAATAATCAAATCACAACACGGAGGGGTTTTTCCGAAATGACTGCAAGGCTCCAAGCTTACATAAATCGTCGATTTTGCTAACAAAGATTTGTCTTTTACGGAATTTACAGCGTTGACTTCAGCGTGCGGTTCACCAGCTTTTCGGTGCCAACCTTCGCCAATAATTTGGTTTTTATACACAATTACGCTTCCCACCAAAGGATTTGGATAGGTCGTTCCCAAGCCATTTTTGGCAAGTTCAATGCAACGTTTTATATATTTTTCGTGTATCTTCACATCACAAAAATACCTTTTTCTGTCAAAATGAATGCGATAATTATTAGAGAAATCCAAAAGGCTGACAATGTTGCGATTGCCAAAGTGATTCGTGATGTGTTAATCGAACACAATGTGCCAAAAGTGGGAACAGCTTATGCAGATCCGTCGCTTGATTTTATGTTTGAAAATTATTCTGAAGAAAAAGCGGCGTATTTTGTAGTTGAAAATGAAGGGAAAATTATCGGCGGTGCCGGAATTGCTTCGTTGGAAAATGTTCCAGAAGAAATCTGCGAACTCCAGAAAATGTACTTTTTATCAGAAGCGAGAGGTTTCGGGCTCGGAGTCAAATTGATGGAAGTTTGTCTGGAAAAAGCACGCCAATTTGAATTCAAAAAATGCTATTTGGAAACGATGCCGTATATGACAAACGCACAAAATTTATACAAAAAATCAGGATTTCAATATTTGGATAAACCATTGGGGAATACTGGCCACAATGCTTGTCCGGTTTGGATGCTAAAAGAATTATAGTTTCCAAAGTTTCCAAGTTTTTCCACCTTAAACCTTTCACCCAAAACCCTTAACAAAAAAAAATGCTCGCCAAAGACTACAGAAATAATTTCATAGAAAAACTCCTTCCTTTATATGATGTTCTTGAAGCGGAAAGTTTCTTTTATATCATTTTAGAAGATTTTCACCAGATGAAGCGAATCGATTTGGCGTTGAATCCAACGTTTGTTTTTTCGGATTCCGCAATTGAAAAGTGGAATTCAGTTTTAGAAAAATTAGAAAAAGAAATTCCGATTCAGTATATTTTAGGAAACGCACATTTCTACGGATTGGAATTTGAAGTCAATGAAAATACTTTGATTCCAAGGCCAGAAACGGAAGAATTGGTCGAATGGATAATTAAAAACAATGAATTTTCAGAAGAAATAAAAATTTTGGATATTGGAACAGGTTCTGGTTGTATTGCGATTTCATTGGCAAAAAATCTCCCACGCGCGAAAGTTTTTGCCATTGATGTTTCTGAAAAAGCTTTGGAAATGGCAAAAAGAAATGCGTTGAAAAATGAAACAGAAGTTACTTTTCTCTTGAAAAATATATTGGAAACAGAAGATTTAGACCAGCAATTTGATATTATAGTTTCCAATCCGCCGTATGTCAGAAATTTGGAGAAAGAAGAAATCAAAAAAAATGTTTTGGACTATGAACCGCACTTGGCATTGTTTGTGGAAGATGACGACGCCTTGATTTTCTACCGAAAAATTTCAGAATTAGCACAAAAAAATCTCACCGAAAACGGACAGCTTTATTTTGAAATCAATCAATATTTAGGAACAGAAATGATTGATTTGTTAGAAACCAAAAACTTCAAGAATATTGAATTGAGAAAAGATATTTATGAAAATGACAGGATGATTTTTGGAAGGAAATAATTATTCTCCCCAAATATGGAATACAGTAAGTTTGGTTCTGTTTGAATTGAGAATTGCAAAACCATTTATTTCTGTTTCGCTTTGATTACCAGCTTTTACAGCAATCCATCCAGTTTTAAACTTATAAATTGTATTGTTGTTATATTTTGAATTCGTTGAAATATTTGATTTTAAGATTTCGTCGGAATAATTTTCTTCGTTCAAATTATCTGAATCTAAAATAATTTCATCATTAAAAATCCATCCATTTGAAGAAGCAAATTCTAATAGTTCTTTTTCTTCAATAGAGTTTTTAAATTCCCAACTAATTTTAGTTTTTCCTCCCCAAGGTCCATTATCAGAGAATTTATCTACAATTTTATCGGAATGAAAGTTTTTCCAAAATCCTGATGGAGTTGGATTATTGCAAGAAATAAAATTTAGAAATAAAAAACTTAGGCTGATTGTTTTAATATAATTACTCATATCTCAAAGCCTCAATCGGGTCCAAATATGCTGCTTTAATTGCTGGATACAATCCTGAAATCAACGCTACGAAAAAGCTAATTATGACCGCAGCAAAAATTGCCAACCAAGGAGCGACAAATGCAAAATCTAAAGCAGAAGAAATTCCCCAGCCGATTAAAACGCCCAAAATAATCCCGACAAAACCGCCTAATTGTCCAATTACCAAGCTTTCCGTAAAAAACTGAAACGCAATTGTGGAACGTTTGGCACCAAGCGCTTTTCGCACGCCAATTTCGCGCGTTCTTTCGGTTACTGAAACAATCATAATGTTCATCAACGCAATCGATGAACCAAGAATTGTGATAATTCCGATGACCCAAGCTGAAATTCCCAAAGCGGCCGTTTGCGACATTACCATCTGAAGCAATTCATCGCTTCGCGTAACACCAAAATTATTCTCCTCAATAGGATTTAGTTTTCGAACTCTTCGCATCGTGATAATGGCGTCATCCACTGCCGCGTCAAGCAATTCCTTTTTATTAATCATCACTTTCAAATCATAATTGATATTCGGTGAAGTAAAAATCGATCGCGCAATCTGCGTTGGGATCATCACTCTTAAATCCTGCGCATTTCCAAACGTAGAACCTTTTTCCTTCAAAACACCAATCACTTTAAATTTAGCGCCACGAATCGAAATTATTTTGTCAATTGGATTTATATCTTTCAAAAGTCCTTTTAAAAAATCAGAACCAACGAGGCAAACATAATTATTGTTTTGGATGTCAAAACCAGTAAAATTTCGTCCCAATTGTGTTTCCAAACCTGAATTTACCAAGAAATTTTCGTCAACTCCAAGAACTGAAATATCTGGATCGGTTTTTTTATTTTCAAACTTAATTTCCGCTGTTGCCGTTGCTGTAAACGACAAAGAAGTCGTCGTGAAAGGATATTGGTATTTCTCCTGAAACGCCTTTGCTTGCGGATAACTGATAATAGGATTTATCTTTTCAATATTATTATTTCGATTAATTTGCGCCGAAGCATCATATTGGCTCATCGAAAAAGTATTCGATCCCATCGAAGAAAAATTTCCGGAAATTGTATTTTCCAATGCCGAAACAAGTGTCAAAATTCCTACCAAAGCGGTAATTCCAATGGCAATAATCAGCACCGTCAAAACTGTTCGCAACAGTTGCGTTCTGATTGAACCCATCGCAATACTCACATTTTCCTTCAGCAGTTTCAGCATAATTTAATTTTTAGTCGAAAGTTGAAAGTCAAAAGTAACGCTCAATTCTCAATTCAGCTACCAATTTATAAAAATAAAGTAAGATATTTGCAGCCGAAGTCCAAAGTTTAAAAGTCAAAGATCGTAAAGCCCGAAAATTGAATTAAAAAAGGTCTAACTATCTAAAAATCTAAGAAGTCTAAAAATCGAATAAAATGGCAAAACCAGGCATCCCGAAAGGAACCCGAGATTTCTCACCAATTGAAGTTTCAAAGAGACAATATATTCTCCAAATCATCAAAAATAATTTTGAAAAATTCGGCTATCAGCCAATAGAAACGCCATCGTTTGAAAACTCTGAAACCTTAATGGGTAAATATGGAGAAGAAGGCGACCGCTTGATTTTTAAGATTTTGAATTCTGGGGACAAAGTAAAAAAAGCCGATTTAAATGCTTTAGAAAACGGAAATTTAGCCAAGTTTTCAAGTTCGCTTTCTGAAAAAGCGTTGCGTTATGATTTAACAGTTCCGTTTGCAAGATATGTTGTGCAACACCAAAGTGAATTAGAATTTCCTTTTAAAAGATACCAAATCCAACCTGTTTGGCGTGCTGATAATCCACAAAAAGGACGTTTCAGAGAATTTTACCAATGTGATGCTGACGTAGTGGGTTCGACTTCGCTTTTTCAAGAAATTGAATTGGTACAATTATATGATTCTGTTTTTACAGAATTAGGTTTGGAAGGCGTTACCATAAAAATCAACAACAGAAAAATTTTATCAGGAATTGCGGAAGTTATCGGAGCTTCTGATAAATTAATTGATTTTACGGTGGCGCTTGATAAATTAGATAAAATAGGCGAGGACGGCGTGAAAAAAGAAATGCTTGAAAAAGGAATTTCTGAAAAAGCAATTGAAAAAGTACAGCCGTTATTTAACTTTACTGGAACAATTTCCGAAAAAATATCCAAACTTTCTGATTTGCTTTCTTCTTCCGAAGAAGGAAAAAAAGGAGTTGAAGAATTGCAATTCATCTGTGAAAAAGTCATTGAATTAGGATTGAAAAAATCAATTTTAGATTTAGACGTGACTTTGGCCAGAGGTTTGAATTATTACACGGGTGCTATTTTTGAAGTGGCGCCACCAAAATCTGTTGCAATGGGTTCCATTGGCGGCGGCGGAAGATATGACGACTTGACAGGAATCTTCGGATTGAAAAACATGAGCGGTGTGGGGATTTCCTTTGGGCTTGACCGAATTTATTTGGTTATTGACGAATTGAATTTGTTTCCAGAAACGGTGACAACTTCGTCAAAGGCGATTTTCTTCAATTATGGAATCGATGAAGCTTTTTATTCGATGAAGATCATTTCGCAATTGCGTGATGAAAACATTAAAGTAGAATTGTATCCAGACAAAGCAAAAATGGACAAGCAGTTTAAATATGCTGAAAAGAGATTGATTCCGTTTGCCGTTATGATTGGAAATAATGAAATTGAGACTAAGACTTTTAGCGTGAAAAACTTAGTTTCCGGAGAAAAGCTTACGCTTGATTTTGCGGGATTAAAAAGCTTGCTAGAAAAATAATAAAACTAATTTTTGTATAAATAAAAAAGGCGACTGCATTTCTACAGTCGCCTTTTTGTTATTGAAATAAACCCTTATTCCTTAATAACTTTGATAGTTTTAACGCTGTCACCAGTATGAACTTTTACAAAATAACCTCCAGAAGCCATATTGCTCATGTCGATTTGAGTTTCGTTTTGGTTGATCGCTTTAGAAATAACCTGTTGTCCTAGCAAGTTGTAAACTTCAACAGTGTCGATGTTTTGTTTGTATGACAAGTTTAAGAAGTTTTTCACAGGATTTGGATATGCTTTGAAGCTAGCGCTATCAAATGTTGGCGTTGCAAGAGCAGCATCAACTGTGATATCATCTAAATTTATACCACGAGCCCAGTTTGAAGTACCTTCGAATGCGATGTAATATGTTGCACTTGGGTTTGGCAAAGGCAAAGTAACAGCAGTCCATGTAGTATGTTCTGTTGTATAATCTGATCCGATTTGAACCCATGCACCGCCAGATGTAGTTTTATAGAAAACTCTTAATTCGTCAATATCTCCCACCCAGTTTGTATTTGCGTAGTAAAAAGTAAGCTGTGGGTTAGTAACTGTCGTCAAGTCTAATGGAGCTGTAACAAGTTTTGTTTTTGAATCTGCAGTTGTGTTTCTGAATTCAGCCATTCTTGTTCCAGTTCTTGGCGTGATTGTGTTGTTTCCATTTGCTGTAACATAAGTCCAGCTGAAATTTCCAGTTACCGTTTGGTTCGCCCAACAAGTTGGAATTGTTGTTGCTTCAAATCCTTCTGTGTATGGAAAAGTTGCTACAGACGTACAGCTTGTTGTAAACGATACAGGTCCAGTCCATGCACTAAAATTACCAGATCCGCAGTTTGTTCTTACATAAAAGGCATAAGTTGTGCTTGCAGTAAGTGATGGAATTGTAGCTGAAGCTGTTGTGGCAGTAACTGTTGTTCCAGTACCAGCTGTAAAACCTGGCGCTCCATAATTAACTTCGAAGTTATTTATAGTTCCACCTGGAGTCCAAGAAACGTTTGCGCTTGTTGTGGTAGCGCTAACAAATGTCGGAGCTGTTGGAGCAAAACACGATGGCAATGCTGATACTTCTACATCGTCAAGATCGAAAAAGAATTTATCAGTTGTTGTAGAATGGAAAGCGATGTAAACTGTTTGGCCTACATAAGCAGTCAAATCATACTGATATTTGTAAAAAGTAGCCCCGCTCGCTGGTGCTACCGCAGGATCTAAAACTACAGAAAAGTTCAAAGGTGCTGTTCCCGTACTAGAAAGTTCTAAGCTAACTTGTTCAGGAAACAATGGATCTCTACTTCTTGCCCAAAAGGTGAAAAAGTCAGAAACTCCTGCAGTTACAGTAATTGCTGGAGTAATAAAATAATCATCGTGAGCAGTTGCTCCATATCCAATTGCAGCCATGTTGGTGCCACTATGCGCGCTAATAGTACCTCCAGTAACATTAACTATCTGCCACGTTCCAGGAGTATCCCCGCCATTTACAACTGTCCATCCTGTGGGGATTGTCGTCCCAGCATCAAAGTTTTGCGTAAATTGTCCATAGCCTATGATTGGTACAAAAGCTAATAGAGAGAGTAAATTTTTCATCATAATTAATAAATTTTATGGTTATAATTAAGACTAATTTAGGATTTATTGTGCAGTAAAAAAAATAATTTAACAAAATAAAATTTTTACGTGTTTTATAAGCTCTTAATTTTTTATTTTTTCAAGACCTTTCAAAATGACCTAAAATTCCATTTTTGCAAGAAATAACAGTGTCTTCTAGCGTTATCTTATTTTTGTTTAAATGTAAAAAGGTTATATTTAATGCTTAAAAAATTTGAATCTAAAAAAAATAGTTATGATCGATCTCTTTACTATTGAACCGGATAGCTCACAAAATATTTTGCCAAAAGACGGAACGGTAAATTATTATGGAAAATTAATGCCTTTTAATCAAGCTGACCAGTATTTTGAGAATTTGCTAAAAACTATTGATTGGAAAAACGACGAGGCGATTATTTTTGGAAAAAAAATTATAACAAAACGAAAAGTGGCTTGGTATGGTGAAAAGCCTTTCAATTACACCTATTCAAATACTACAAAATCTGCTTTGCCGTGGACCGAAGAACTGCTGCAACTGAAAAATCTTATCGAAGAAAAAACGGGTGAGACCTTTAATTCCTGCCTATTGAATTTATATCACGATGGTAATGAAGGAATGGCATGGCACAGCGATGCTGAAAAAGACCTGAAAAAAAACGGAGCAATTGGCTCATTGAGTTTTGGCGCCGAACGAAAATTCGCTTTTAAGCATAAAGAAACTAAGGAAACTGTATCAATTATTCTAGAACATGGAAGCCTGCTTGTCATGAAAGACGAAACGCAAACTAATTGGCTCCACAGATTGCCTCCAACGAAAACTGTTTCAAAACCCCGCGTGAACCTGACTTTTAGAACTATCGATAATCAATTGCCATAAAAATATGGCTCTAAAATTTTAGAATTAATTTCAATCTTATATAAGGTATCAAATTTTGAGCATATTAATCTTCTTAAAAAATAACTTTCCCTTTAGTATCTGAAAATCTTTAAGTAAATTTGCCCCTTATTTTTTAAAAGTGCAAAAAGATATCATTGTTATTATCGGCGGGCCTGGAACGGGCAAAACCACAATTATTGACGGTTTGCTGGAACGTGGCCATTGCTGTTTTCCTGAGATTTCACGGGAGATTACCCTGGAAGCTAAAAAACAGGGAATTGAACAATTGTTTTTAGAAAATCCGCTTTTATTCAGCGAATTGCTCCTTGAAGGAAGAAAAAAACAATACCATCAGGCTGTTGCCGAAGAAAATCCGGTGGTTTTTATTGACCGCGGTATTCCTGACGTTCTGGCTTATATGCACTACATCGGCGACGCTTATCCTGCCTTTTTTGACGAAGCTTGCCGTGAGCACAAATACACTAAAATCTTCATCTTGCCGCCTTGGGAAGCTATTTATGAAAGTGATGACGCGCGTTATGAAAACTATGAACAGGCGACTTTGATTTATAAACATTTGAAAGAAACCTACGAAAGTTATGGCTACAATTTGATTGAAGTGCCAAAAGACACCGTAGATAACAGAATTCTTTTTATCTTGGGGCATCTTTCGAACTAGAAATATGCAAGAAGCGCTCTCGATTCTTCAAAAATACTGGAAACACGACACCTTCAGAACGCCTCAAGCCGAAATAATTGCCTCGGTTTTAGACGGAAAAGATACTTTTGCCTTAATGCCAACTGGCGGTGGAAAATCAATCTGTTTCCAAATTCCGGCGCTGATGAAAGACGGAATCTGCCTTGTAATTTCGCCCCTGATTGCTTTGATGAAAGACCAAGTAGCAAATCTCCAAAAAATTGATATAAAAGCGATTGCGTTGACAGGAGGAATTTCTTCGGATGAAATCAGCGACCTCTTAGACAATTGCCAATTCGGGAACTATAAATTTTTATACCTTTCTCCAGAACGCCTTCAGTCTGATTGGATTTTAGACCGAATAAAGGCACTTCCCATAAATTTGATCGCAATTGACGAAGCGCATTGCGTTTCACAATGGGGACACGATTTTCGTCCGGCTTATTTGAAAATCGCTTCCTTGAAAAATCATTTTCCTAAGATTCCGTTTTTGGCTTTGACGGCAACTGCGACCGAACGTGTCAAACAAGATCTGATTGCGCAATTGGGACTAGAAAATCCGGCGGTTTTCCAGAAATCTTTTGCCCGTGAAAACTTGGCGTATATGGTTTTTAATGTGGAAGACAAATTATATAGGTTGGAACAAATTCTGAAGAAAAATCCGCAGCCTTCCATTATATACGTTAGAAATAGAAAAGCCTGCACCGACGTTTCTTCCCAATTAAATTATCTCGGAATCAAATCAACTTTTTATCACGGAGGATTGCATGCGAAGGAAAAAGACAAAAATATGGCACTTTGGATGAATGAGGAAGTTCAAGCGATTGTGGCCACAAATGCCTTTGGAATGGGAATTGACAAGGCAAATGTAAAAACCGTAATTCACATCCAATTGCCAGAAAATCTTGAAAATTATTATCAGGAAGCCGGTCGTGGTGGCAGAAATGGCGAAAAATCTTTTGCTGTTTTGTTGAACAGTCCGTCAGATGTGCAGTCGTCTGAAAGCCAGATTCTGAATAATCTTCCTGATAAGAAATTTTTAAAGGAAATGTACGTCAAGCTGTGTAATTTTTTTCAAATTGCCTATGGCGAAGGAATCGACGAGCAGTTTTCGTTCAATATAAATCAATTCTGCGTGCAATATGGTTTTCAGATTCTGAAGACATTTAACGGGCTGCAGTTTTTAGACCGACAAGGAATTATTACGCTTTCGCAAGAATTTTCTGAAAAAGTGACGGTTCAATTTATCATTGAATCGAAGGAAGTCATTCGTTACATGAGCCTGAATCCTCAGGATGAGGAAATAATTTTGGCGATGCTCCGCACTTATCCTGGAATTTATGAGATGATTACGCCGATAAATATTCCATTGCTAGCAAAGAAATCCAATACGAAGGAAAATCAAGTTGTCGCGGTTTTAAATAAATTGCAAGAAAGGCAGATCATCGATTATCACGCAAAAGGCAATGATTCGACGATTACTTTCAACGAAGTTCGTGAAGACGACCGAACGATCAACCGCGTTTCAAAATATCTAGAAAACCAAAATAATCTGAAACGGGCGCAATTGCAGTCGGTTTTAGATTATGTTGTCGATGATAAATCGTGCAAAAGTCGCCAGCTTCTGAATTATTTTGGAGAAAAAGACAGCAAAAACTGCGGGATTTGTTCGTATTGTATTACGAAAAATAAAACAGAAAATAAAGTTTCCTCGATTGCAGAAAAGATAGTGGAATTGCTGAAGACAAGTCCGATGAGTTCTAGGGAAATCCAAATGTATTCGAAATTTTCAGACGATGCGATTGTCTTTGCAGTCAAGCAGTTGCTGGAAATAAACAAGATTGAAATTTTGCCAAACAATAAATATACGTTGAAATAATATGGAAAAGTTACGCATCGTTTTTATGGGAACGCCAGAATTTGCCGTGGGCATTTTGGACACCATAGTTAAGAATAATTTTGAAGTTGTGGGAGTAATTACTGCAACCGACAAGCCAGCCGGAAGAGGGCAAAAGCTTAAATATTCTGCGGTAAAAGAATATGCTCTGGAAAATAATTTACGATTATTGCAGCCTACAAATTTAAAAGACGAAGCGTTTTTGGAAGAATTGAAAAGCCTGAATGCCAATCTTCAAGTGGTGGTTGCTTTCAGAATGTTGCCAAAAGCAGTTTGGGAAATGCCAAAATTCGGGACATTTAATTTGCATGCTTCGTTGCTTCCAAATTATCGTGGGGCTGCGCCAATAAACTGGGCGATTATCAATGGAGAAACAAAAACCGGAGTGACGACATTTTTTATAGACGATAAAATTGACACCGGCGCAATTATTTTGAGCAGGGAAGTGGCAATTAATTCAGAAGAAAGTGCCGGCATTTTGCACGATACTTTGATGAATTTAGGAAGTGAAGCTGTTGTTGCAACTTTGCATTTGATTGAAAATGGAAATGCGACCGCAACGATACAGACCGATTCTGAAGATGTTAAAACGGCTTACAAGTTAAATAAAGACAATTGTAAAATTGATTGGAATAAACCAGGAAAGGAAATTCATAATCTTATTCGCGGCCTTTCGCCATATCCTGCAGCTTGGACTTTTTTTAAGGACAAAGATCAAGAATGGAATGTGAAAATCTACGAAGCAAAATTAACGGCAGAAAAACATGAAGAAGTCGTTGGAAAAATAATTACGACAAAAAAAGAGATGAAAGTGGCTGTAAATGATGGCTATATCGAAATAGTACAATTGCAGTTTCCTGGCAAGAAAAATCTTAAGACTGCTGAGCTTTTGAACGGTATCAGTTTAAGTGAAGAAGCTAAGGCTTTCTAATCCCGCATAAACAGTGAATTCACAGTGATTTTGAGAAAAACAAGTCGGTTTTATCAACAAAACCCTTAAGTTATCAACAATTAAGCGAAAAACACTTCAAATGTCTTGCACAGTAAGGAAATCCTACTAAATTTGTTATAACAATGTAATGTTTAACCAACAATTAAAACTATTATTATGAACAAATCAGAATTAATCGATGCTATCGCTGCTGACGCAGGAATTTCTAAAGCAGCTGCAAAATTAGCTTTAGAATCTTTTTTATCTAACGTAGGTGGTACTTTGCAAAAAGGCGGAAGAGTATCTCTAGTAGGTTTCGGATCTTGGTCAGTTTCAGGAAGAGCTGCAAGAGAAGGAAGAAATCCACAAACAGGAAAAACTATCAATATCGCTGCTAAAAACGTAGTGAAATTCAAAGCTGGTGCTGAATTAGAAGGTTCAGTAAACTCTAAATAGTTTTGTTACAATATAAATCAAAGCCTTCCAGATTGGGAGGCTTTTTTTTTAACATTTACCCAAATTAATTTGTATTCAAACGATTTTTTTTCTAAATTTAGTAAAAATTGCAGCCAAATGATTTCAGAAAAGCTTACGAAAGGACTTTTGCTTGTTGCAGAACCTTCCATAATTGGAGACTTATCTTTCAATCGCTCCGTAATTTTACTCGCTGATCACAATTCTGAAGGATCTGTAGGATTTATCCTGAACAAACCTTTGGGATATTCCATCCAAGATTTGATTCCTGAAATTGAAGCAAACTTTAAAATCTACAACGGAGGACCGGTTGAGCAAGACAATCTTTATTTTATCCACAATATTCCCGACTTGATTCCAAACAGCATTGAAATTTCAAACGGAATTTATTGGGGCGGTGATTTTGAATCTACAAAAGATTTGATAAATGAAGGTAAGATCAAGAAAAACAACATTCGCTTTTTCTTAGGATATACGGGCTGGGACGCACAGCAATTGGAAAATGAAATGGCAGCAAATTCGTGGATTGTTTCTAAAAATGGCTACGAAAATAAAATCATCGGCAAGTCAACGACACATTTCTGGAAAGAAAAAATCTTAGAATTGGGAGGCGATTATGTGATCTGGTCAAACGCTCCAGAAAACCCGATTTTAAACTAGCCTAGACGAATTTGGGCGTTCAATCGAAGCAAGATTTCCTTAGAAATTTTAGCTTCATAGTCTTTCTTGCGGTATTTGGTAATCGGTTGAATTCCCTTAATCACATTGGTCACAAATAATTCGTCCGCTTTTTGAAGATCAAAAGGCGAAATCGGTTCTTCTGTAACTTCAAGCGATTCTATTTTTCTGGCAAGTGCCAAAACTTGTTTACGCATCACTCCGTTTAAACAGCCTTCAGAAATTGGCGGCGTGATTAGTTTGTTTCCCATAAGCATAAAAAGATTGCCGTTTAAAGCTTCAATTACGTTTTTATCATCGTTGATAAGCAGGCAATTGTCATAACCGTTTTCATCGGCAAAAATGCTTCCAGTAACATTTATCATGCGGTTTGAAGACTTAATCGTGGAAAGCAAATGTTTTGTGACAATAAAATCTTTGTATAATTCTACCTCATAATTTTCCTTTTCAATCTGGTAAACTGAATTTTCTAAAGCAGCAATATGAATTAAAAATGATACGGTATTGTCTTTTGGAAGATAAAATCCGCCTTGGTTTCTGAAAATAGTAATTCTGGCGCGGGAAGATTTCTCTAAATTTGCGGCTTTGGCCAAAATCAGAAGCTGCTCTTCAAAATATTCCATTGTAAAATTCATCGGAATTTCCATTCGAACAATTCTCATCGAAGCCATCAGCCTAAAGTAATGGTCTTCAATGTACAAAATCTTTCCGTCAAGAATTTTTACAGTTTCAAAAACAGAATCGCCATAAAGCAATCCGCGGTTATTGGTCAATAAATTGTCTTCTGAAGTAACGTTTCCGTTGAAATTGATCATAAAAAAAGCCCTGAAAATTAATGCAGGGCAAATATAAGTCTTAAAAACAGAATTTCACTATACAGAGCCAATTACATGCTTCAAATCTGAAACTTGGTTTTCCCAAAGCTGTGAAGCTTCGGCGATTTCACCTTCTTCAGCAAAGTCAACAACCATCAAAGAAACGTCTTTTGTGATCTCGTCAACAAGAATATGAAGCTCAAAAAAGTAGTCACCGTCTTTGCCATTTTCATCAACCCAGCGAAATTTTACCTTTTCACCGCTCTTTTTTGAAGCCAATCTTGCTTTTTCTTCTGCATCATTCCATATAAATGTAAAATATTCGCCACGAGAATTTACATTGTCTGCAAACCATTCCGATAATCCCGAAGGTGTTGATATATATTGATATAGCAATTGTGGCGAAGAATTTAAAGGGAATTCTAACTCGTAACGTATCTTATTTTCCATAGACGCAATTAATTTTTTGGAAATATATAGAATAAATTCAAATTAACAGCATAATAAAAATATTTTTTTTTCGTGATTTATATTTGCAACATCTGAATTTAGTTTTATATTTGCACCCGCATTCAAGGATGTATAACCAAATAAAAATGGCGAGGTAGCTCAGTTGGTTAGAGCGCAGGATTCATAACCCTGAGGTCACGGGTTCAACTCCCGTCCTCGCTACTTGACGGGATAAAGAAGATAAATCTTTCTTTATCCCGTTTTTATTTTCAAACAAACCCTTGTTAATCCTATATATAAGCGTTAAAACTTCGTTTACTCGAGCGGTTCGAAAGGTGTTTTTTACAATTGTGAAATTTTCAGGAAATATTGAACCAATTAGTTCTCTGCATCCTATCCAGCCCTCGTCTTTATAGCAATTATTCAATTCAAGAAGGTTTAAGACACCCCTATTGAGCAAATCCTTTACATCTTGACCCGTCTCATTTAAATTGGATAGCTTTTGCTGAAGTTTGATAGTCTCATTTTTATAATTTGAATTCATTTCACTGTAATCCGACACGTCAATTTGTTGTTTTGACAGTAACTCCCTGATGTAGGAAATCCTTTTTTGATAGTCCTCTATTTGTTCGACCAGCTTTATTTTATGATCAATATTCATCTTGTCACTCTCCTGGTAAGCCTCGATAATTAATTTCCTGTATAAATTTCCTATTTCTGCTCTTGGTACATACATTTTGAGGTTATCCGTAAAGACAGTATTGGCCTTGTCGGCATTGATCCTGAATTTGCACCCGGCAGAACAATGATAGTATGCATAATAACTGTTTCTCCCCTTTGAGATACTCCCAGTCAGTATTTTATTGCAATCAGGACAGGCAAAGAAGCCTCTCAAAGGAAAAGGCTCCTTGGTAACGATCTTGGGTCGGAAGTTCCTTCCCCTGCCATCTAGCACCCCTTGCACCTCATTGAATAGGGCTTCCGTAATTAATGCCTTATGTTGCCCGATGACGTATTTAGCTTCTTCGTCCTTATATTTAGGTACTGCTATTTTCCCACAGTAGACAGGATTCCTGATCAGTCTCCAAAAATTATTCCTTGAACATCGCAGTCCCTTGTCTTTTGCCTTAAAAAATATCTGTTCTGTATTGAATATTCCTTTCGAAATCTCTATAAATGCCCATTTGATGATAGAAGCTTCCGGCTCATCAAAGGCAATATATTTTACGCCGGCTTCACTGATTCTATTGATATAGCCTGCCGGAGCCAATCCCATGTAGCGTCCTTCTTTTCTGGCTCTCCTCATTCCATGGAAAGTATTCAACGCCCTCCTGTCATTCTCTACTTCTGGTGCCGCCAGATAAAAGGCAAGCATCATCTTATTTTCGGGAATGGACAGATCCAAAGGCTGTTCAATTCCTTGCGGCTCGACTCCAAGTTTTCGAAGTATATTGATCATCTGGTACGCATCTCCTGCATTCCGGCTGAACCGATCCCATTTTGTGAACAAGACGAGATCCGTTTTATTTTTATTTTTTCTCAACTTCTCTAAAAGCTTATTCCACTGCGGCCTGACAAATGTCTTTGCCGAATGGTCTTCGTAGATCACGTCCCTAATTGCGATGTTGTTGATCTGGCAATATTTTCTAAGAACTTCTTCCTGATTTCTTTGGGAATATCCCTTGTCTGCCTGTTCGTCAGTACTGACCCGTACATATAGATCTGCTGTCGTTTTCATTGTTTTGTATTTAAATAATTGGATACTGTAATAGCTGCTAGCTTTCTTAAAAAATCCAAAATCAGTTGCGCCTGCTCCATCGTGACATCCATCCCCTCTGCTTTTAGCATCTTTAAAACCTGCTCGGCATCCAGCTTTCCTTTTGCGTTATCATCATCACTTCTCATTTGACTATCTCGATTAGCTCACAAAGACCGCTATGACGGTCTTGGATAATTTTACATTCAGTTCGCTTCCTTCTCAGCATAGGAAGCGACAAACATAAAAAGGCATTTTTCAAGTGATTGCAGTATCAGCAATGCGGGCATTCCTTGTCTCTTGATGTCATAATAGTTTAGGAGAGTCTTTAAGAGCTGGTTGCACACCATAACAGGTGGGCGGCAGAGAACTTTTATGAAAATCAATTTGGCTTGGCTACGGATTTGCATTTTTTAATGATGAGCAATTAAAATAATTTCAATAATGTATCCTATCGATTTTCTATGTATGGTACATTTAGAATAGTGTTTCGTACAGATGATGCAAATCAAGCCTACCTAAAAGAACCTATCAACCAAAGCTTCCCGTATTTGCTGTTCATATGCGTTAGCCAACTCAGTAGCGTGACCGCCTCCTTAGTGCTGGGCTCTTCTCAACTAATTCTTTCACAAAGTTCGGCCGACCGGCTTCGGTTCGCTGCAAAAAATTCCCCCATAAATGCTCGGACTCCCGCCTTCGCTTTATTGCGTTGCTTTTTGCGCTCGCTTGCCGGCTGCCGACAGTGCTCCATAATTAATCTTAAAATCTAGAAATTATGGAAACGTCAGCAACATCAGACAGATGGAAAATGGTATCAGAAATAGAATTGGTCTACAAGACGGCGATTAAGCCTTCACAGCGCCCGAAGGTGAGCTCGTCGGCCTCCGCCTTCGAAATTCTTCTGGCAGGATGGAATCCCGACAAAATCGAATTCATCGAGCAGTTCAAGGTGCTTCTTCTGAGCCGCAGCAACAGGGTGCTCGGACAGTACGAGCTGTCCACGGGAGGCACCAGTGGCACCGTGGCCGATATACGACTGATCTTTGTAGCCGCACTAAAGGCCAATGCCTCGGGCATCATAATCGCACACAACCATCCGTCCGGCACGCTTGCTGCCAGCCAAGCCGACCAGGACATCACAAAAAAAGTGAAGGAAGCCGGCAAAATTCTTGAAATTCCGTTGCTGGACCACCTGATTGTAACTACCGAGGGATACTATTCCTTTGCGGACCAGGGGATGCTGTAGCATCCCTTTTTTTATTTTTTTTAAGCAATCAATTAGATATCTGTCATATATCCGAAGTCGCAATCTTCTTGCGTATACAATTCAGTTTGTGGAGAACGTGTTGGTTAGAATATAAGCCTTAGGAGCAGACAAAGCAAATAGAAGATGACGTTGCTATTTGTTTTCACACACTGAAAGAGTCAATTGCATACTTCTTTTAAAATTTGATTTAATATGGAAACGATTGTATGTAGTATTCTTCTTTTTCGTAGTATTGTAAAGTCGCAAAATCGAACGGTATCGCATATCCTGCTACGAAGAGGTGGATTGGCGCTATTAAGTAGCGACTATATTAAGTTATGTGCTATTTTAAAACGACAACACCGACAATATGAGCTTTGAAATAAACCCTTTTGAATCCAATCCAGGCTGGGACTTAATTAAGACCTTTTACCATTATTATGGACTCAAAGACTACGTTGAGTTTTACTATTATGACAATTTTGACGAAGACAAAATACTTGAAATAGAAGCATATAATTTCGACAATGTTCAAGGTGACGGAATTTTCTGGAATAAGGTGTTATCAGGACAAATTATAAAGGGACAAAAAATAAGGTTAAAGAATTTTCAAATTTCGCCTTGGTTTCCAAGAAAGCCCGGACAATTTTGGACTTATGATGCAAGTGAAGCGAGACAATATGCACTAAACCGACACGTTGAAAAAGCAAACTCAAAAGGTGTAATTTTAGACATTTACGGTAAAACTCTAATGACAGAGTTAGGCGGAATTGGGTGCGTAAATTTCAATAAAGACAGAGAATATGTTTTGATAACAGCGACAGCATCAGGTAGCACAGACGAAGGAATACCTTTAGTATGTAGAAAGAATGTTTGGAATGAAATAGAAAAGGAGTTTCAAAAGGGAAAACTAATAGAGGTGGACATCAACGGCACTTTAGTTAATATAAACACAGAAAACAGTTCTTACTTTCTGAGAAGTGGTGGTGGTGTTCCGAGAGTAGCAATTTTAGTCAACTCCTTATTAAACATAAAGATTAAAGCGAGCAGACTTCAAATTGATGTAACACCTTGGACAATATTTGAAACGGAAATGAAGAATTCTCCTTACGGCTTTACATACAAGACACACACACTATTTCAAGACAAGATTGAACAAACTAATGAATGGCTTAAAGAGTATATCGACAGCCATAAAGGGAAAACCGTGTTGACAGATTACGATGAAGATTTACACTATTTAAAAGCCATATTTCCTTTAAACGACATAACTAACGGGACTATCTTGACAAAAGAGATTATTGGCTACTCACAAAAAATACACAACGACTTTCAAAGACGATGAGATAACAGCACATAACCGCACATTTGCAATAGGCGGGGTTTCGTGCTCCGCAGACAGTTTAGTGGTAGCCAAAAGTTTTTTACTCCGCATAAAATTCAGTGGTAAAAACCTTGTCCATCGCAAATCTGCAGAACGTTATAGGGCATTTAAAAAAAACGCAATGAAAAGAAACCTGTTAGAAAAATATGAAGAAAATAATGTACTAAGGGCTTTAGTAAACTTTATTCCAAATATCGGTGGCTCATTAGATATTTTACTGTCAATTAAAGGTTCAAAATGGAGAGAAGAAAGATTAAAAACATTTCTTGCAGATTTAGATAAAAGAGTTGGCGAAATTGAAGACCAAGAAGTAATTAAAAAAATATCAGAGTCAGAAGAGTTTTATGATTTAATAGTTTTGTCAATGAACTCGATTATCAAAACAAGGCATCGAAAGAAGATAGAATGTTATTCAAACATTTTGCTTAACAGTCTTGTTCTACCAAAATCAAAAATCAGTAGTGAATTATTAATTGCGACACTTGACGCGATAACTATAGATGAAATAGAATATTTATCTGAATTAAAAAACAATTCAAATGAAATTAAAATAGACATAATAGAAGGAAAAAAAATTATCTGGGCTAAGTATTTAAAGCACTTACAACAAACTGGAAAAGAAAATATTCCAAATGAAAGTGTTTTTGACTTTAATATTGATTTAATATGGAAACTTTTGAATGACAGAAATTTAATATTAACAGAAAGTAAAAAAGAGTTTAAATATCTTGATTATACATACAGTACTTCAATGCAATCAATGCAAAGCTCAGTATTATCAACAGAAAAAATAACCTATACAATGTCAGATTTCGGAAAAGAATTTATAAACTGGGTCTTGAAATAAACGCCCTATAAATGTAAGTTATGCACAATTAATCCTCACGTAAAATAGACCATTATCTATGGAAGAGAACCTTCGCCCAAATGATTCAGAAGTAGAATTTTTAAATTTGGCTTACAACAGATTTTACGATTTGTTTGAAGAAATTTTTTACGATTCATTTTGGGAGAAGAGTGATTGGGAAAGATTTTCCAAAGTCAGCCAAACATTTTCCATTTATGCAGAATTACTAAATTACGAACCTCTGAAATGGGTAATTGAAGAACTGAAAACAAAACGGCCGCCAATGGAATCTGAGATTGGAAGCGAACTGTTCAAGTTCGTTAGAAATGTTCTTTCACATTTTCCTTTTTTTGACAAATGGGATGATGTTTGGGTTGGTAAATCGATAATCAATTGGTATAAAGAAGGACAAACTATAGATAAATTTCTAAAGAAGTATGAAGGAAAAAATGAAGTTAAATATAGATTTTGGGAACCAGAAAAAAAAGCTATGACATATTTAACGATTTCATTTCCTGAAATTTATAACGATAATTCCAAAGTGTTTTTAAAAAATATAGTTCCAGAAAAAGATGGAGTAAAATTCTCGTTGATATTAATGAAACAAATATTGAATACTCAAGTTGAATCGATTAAAGAAACAAAACTTTAAATCTAAAAAATATGATATATTCTGTTAATCAAAAAGTTACTTATATAGCTGTTGGCGGTAAAAAAGAAGAAGCTACGATACTTGCGAGAAAAGTAGATTCTGAAGATGGAAAAACCATAAGAACTGAGAATGCAAGCGGAAACTTCGATTATCTTGTTTTAGTAGAGAAAAATGGAAAAAAGGAAGAACATTTCTGCAACGAAAGTGATATAGAATAACTGTGCATAATAGCAGGTTTGCGCAATTGAGAATTTTGTGGTAAGTTCACAATCTTTTGGTTTTTGAAGAAAAAAAAAAAAACAAACCCAATGGCAGACTAAAAAAAGAAAGGAAATCCATCTAACATTTTACATAACCGCCACGAAAACAGGCCTTGTCAAATCGATTACAGCTTTGCATGAAAAGAACTTATTGATAAAAAAGAAAGTGTTAAAGCTGGGCATTTACGAAGATTGGAAAATGTACAGCGACCATAAGCCGTTATCCGTCAAATTTTCAAATTAATAAAGTAGCCAGCATTTCGTAATCGCGGGTTTTTCGTGGTCGGGAAATTGCTATTGCACGAAGTAAACATTTATCTTCGCAGAGAAAGCTAAGCTCGCGTAACCGCGATTTCGCTTGAAGAGCCTGCACCCGGCCCAGCTAAAATTTAAAATGCTGAGCCTTACTTGTCAAAATACTTCTTTTCAAATTCTTCCGTTAGCTCGATAATGTTTTTCGACAGCATTACCAGTTCGATTGTCTGCTTTTCTAATTTGTACAGATAGGCGGAAGCTTTCTTCTCGGAAAATCTCTGATACAGAATCTTGACCACCTGATTGTAATTTACCCCAACAGCCCTGAAATGGCTGTAAAAGGAAGTCAGGCGCATGTAGTAATCCATTGCCGCCTTGTCAATTTTGACTGTTTTTATACCTTTTTGAAAAATGCATGCAGTGATGAAGTGTGCCTTAACATGCATCCCTGAAGTTTCGAAGAGGGTCAGGAAACGTGCATTTTCTTCATCGTTAAGACTGATGGAATAGCGATGGACAGCAGGATCATTTTTGGGTGGCCTGCCTCCTTTATGCGGTTTCTTTCTTTCTTCATCCATAACTCCAATTGAATAGTATTACATATAAACTAATATACTCATAGTCCGCCATTGCGACTTAAGCTGGAAGTAACTGGAAGGGTTTGGAGGCATTTGGCTTATTTGTCCCATTATAAACCCAAACTTTTACTAGCAGACAGCCAAGCCAAGGAAGAATGTACTGCTACCTCAACCGCCAAAACAAATCGTATCACTGGATTATTCTTGCCTATGCATTCATTTAAAGAAATTCTATGTAGTTTATAATTCCTCAAGAAATAATAAAAAGAAAACAAATGTATGACGGGCTATATCAGTCTGGCAAAAAGACTTCGGCATAATGACTTACTCGTACCTCGCAAGCCACCCTTCGGGACTTATTCCGATTCCTTTTGGCCTGTCTGTATCCCGTCCTGTAAGATTGTTTTCTTTTTCTTTTTTCGGGTTTTTCTTTTTCTTTTGAAAATATGTTTATGGTTTCAGATAGGGCATTACTTACTTGTTTACACAGCGAAATATCTTTGTAGTTGCATATGGACGTATCTCCATAAATAGTGATGTGCCTTTTAACAGATGCAGGTTCCCATACGAATACATACACCCGTATAATTGGCCAGCCTTGCAGGAGGGCAGTTATAAGCAAATACCCAGATAGGGGCGTGTGCGTATATAAATTAATAGGAGGCCTATTATTATCTTCGTCCAATCATAATTGCTGCAAACAGTGGTGAAATCAATGGAACAGATTATGAAACCTAAAAAAACAATATTATCGAGTTGGCACTTCCATAGCTAATTTTTAATGATCTTTTTTTTAGGACAGGAAATCCTTGAAATACCCGTACAACAAAAAAAAAGGGCTATCAAGCCCTTCAATTAAAACCATTCCATAAGAAGGTTGTCGCGGGACAACGGCAAGTTGTGTTTTGAGATGCTTGAAATGAATTCAGCATCTCAAAACAACTTGCCCTGCCGGGGGCTGGAAAACGCCTCCGAAGTCGGCGTTTTGTTATAATTAGTAATAGAGAATTATTCGGATTCGATTTTTTTCTTCTCATTTAGATGCTTTCTGTAAAGCTTGTCCAGCAGTTCGGCTTCTTCCATAGGAATCAGCATTTCTATTATTCTCAAGAGGCTGTACACGTACCTTTCAGGATCTCTGCAAATATTGCTGTCGCTGGATTCCACTCCGTCTAGAGCAAGCATTGCTGCCTTGAGTAGATCCATGATAGTACAGAACAGGTCCCTGTATCCTTCGACCTTCAATTCTACACTATGGATATCACTTCTGGTTTTTGAGGCTGGCGTGAGCATTACGAAATAATCTTCCGGATTCTCAACAAGGTCTTTTAATTTGGCTGTTTCTTTTTCCATGATCTTTAATTTTAAATAGATTATTCATTCATTTTTGGGCTTTCGGAAATTTTCATCAGGTCGTGTTATTAACTTCTCCTTCGGGACTGCTGAAATAAGTATAGACCGATTCCAAGAACAGCCTGGCTAACGCCAACCATGTCATCACATTAATATGCTCCTTCAATTCAGGATCGTTTTCCAATTCCGCTTCGCTTTCTGGATTGAAATCCAGATTTTGAATCCTCAGCTGGAACTTTTCATAATAGTCTGGTCCGACCATCGATAGGACAACAAGAAGCAGTTCCTCTACGAATCGGGAGCAGGCAATGGATTTTAAGATATACCTGACGCTGTCAAACCGACTATCCTCGGGGTCTGGCTGTTCTTTCAGTTCACCACAGAAATGAACCAGCAGTTTCAGGCACGAAAGCAGGCCTGCCGTCTTCACGTCCTGCATCTCTGCACCATTGATTTCAAGATTGCCTGAAAGCAGTTCTTCCAGATCGTGTTCCTGCAGGAGGTCGGGATATCGTTCCAGCAATAAATCGAGCTGGGAATTGTTAAATTTATCCAGAAGTTGTAAAATACCGTTCTCGAAGTTCTTCTTCGAATCCGGCAGGAACAAATCTAATACTGTCTTAGCGGACGTTTTAGATTTTACAAGCTTTTTTCTTCCTGAAACTTTTTATTATTTTTCATGTCTAAAATTTTTTTGTTATCGAAAGTTGGATTATGCTAAGATGCCAGTAGCATCGGATTCTGATTCTTGTAAAGCTTTCCTTTTAATCTTTTCAATACCTCTCTCACGCATAAGCTCGCTTGCATCCAGCATCTTGATAAGATGAATATAAGGGGTGATTACGTCGGTTTCATAGGCTATGGTGTAGGGAGACATCGACAGGTGTGTTACTTCACATAGGAAAAACTCAAAGTCATCTAGGGATTTCTCCGCAAATGCGGTTTGGAATACTGTAAACGGATTGGCATATTCTTCCGCTGTCAATGAAGCCTGATGAAGGACTGATTTGCAATCAGATGATTGTCTAACTTTCCATTTATTACCATTATATTGAAGACACAGGCAAGCTTTAAGGAAAGACCGAAGTGCAGTATAGAAGACAAAGACCTCTCCGGGATAATCCTTTTTGTATACCTCCTTTTTGTTGAGGTAAAGAACCGCTTCTGCTAACCTTTGCTTGTAGTAATCGAGGTGCGCATAATCGAAAAAGGCATCAATTACCTCAAAAGGATTTCGTATCTCGTAGGCTGCCCAAAAATTGGTTTCAAAATAAATCTTGTTCTTTTTCATAATTTCTAATTGTTTATTTTCTTGGTTTCATCTTCATCTTTATTAAGCCGTTCCATCTCATTTTGGATAATGATATCAGCCTGTTTTATAAATTCACTGCATCTTTCTTGCGTCAGTTGATAATGCACATAGTTGATATCGTTAAACTTGGAGAAACGCAAGGTACTGGGCTGCAGCTTTAGCAGTTTGAACAGAGACTTGTCTTCCAGGGTCTGGCGCGGAAAGAAATCCGCGGTCAGGGTGGTAAAGTATTCACAAAGCAGAAACAGGTACTCCAATGCAAAATGGTTCGGGGTATAGCCTGTAAAGACGCGGATCAAAGACAGGCAGGTCTGCTCCACAATCTGATGCAGGGCGGACATCTTTACCTCATCCGAACTGGACACGTCATCATCGTTATATACCCACCTCCAGAGTGTAGCAATAACATGGCTCCTGTTTGCCACATAGCTTGCTGTGGATTTTAGATTTCTTTTCGGAATTTCCACAAGATTCAGATACGGGGGCCTGTTGCAGTCCCGAAATAATAGCTCTCCGTCCTGCATGATCCTCCAGAAGAAAAATTGCTGGTCGTGGCAGTGGTTTTTAAGATTCTTTACGTGGTGTATAAGTACTGTTGCGGTCAGGGAACCTTTTGTCCCTGTTTTGATCTTATCACTTATGTCACTGGTGGCATTTTCTATGGTTTCATAGACAAAGACCAATACGTACAAATGAACATGCACCTTTTGTAAGTCTTTATCTTGACAAAGTATTCTGCTCGAACTGTAGGATATTGCATGCCTGCCAAAACAATAAATAGCGGCTGTTTTGATGTGGCCTGTAATTACTTCCTCCCTTCCTTTTGCTGAGAAAATTCAATTGCATTCATAATTTTAAATTTTGTAGTTACTACTTGTTTGAAAAATCGTATTTTTGTCTAACACACAGCAAGTAAGTGATTACTCGCATTGTACCGTATAAAATTGCTCTGTACTGTACAAGACTATTGCTGTATTATACACGAGACTATCAATTTTATTCTTAATTATTATCTTTGAGCTATGAGTACACTAACAAAATCAAATCACATTGGCCGCAAAATCAGCCGTATCCGTGAATTAAAAGACATGAAACAGGAAGCATTGGCACAGGCTCTGGGAACAAACCAGCAGGCTGTATCTATTATGGAAAATAGCGAGACGATAGAAGAAGAAAAATTAATTGAAGTGGCAAAGGCACTTGGCGTGAGTGTGGAAGCAATCAAGAATTTTTCAGAAGAAGCAGTTTTAAATATTATTGGAAATACAGTAAATAATCACGACAATGCTACAATGAACGCAAATGTTCAATATCAACCAACTTTCAACCCATTAGATAAAGTCGTCGAATTGTATGAGCGTTTAGTCCAAGCCGAAAAAGACAAAGTGACTTACTTGGAAAAATTATTAGATAAATAAAACAAGTACTGCTATATTAATTTCATGATGCCTTTCTTTTGAAAGGCATATTTTTTTGCCTTCAAGCTAATATAATTAAAGCACAGAAGGACTGGTTTAAACCTCACGCTTAATTCCTACAGCAAAAGTAAAATTGCAATGCAAAATCTTACCCCAGTTAGTTACCAAATTTGGGACAAAAAATAAATTAAGTTTTGGCAATAAAACTATTTTACTGCCAAAACTTAATTTTTGAAGTAAAAGTATTATCTTTCACAAAATTTAAAAGCTAAGGTGACAAACACAATAGAAAATACAATTGAAAGCTATTTCAAATCGAACACACAATTGTCTAGAGAAAAACTGGTTAGTTCAATAAAAAAAGACTTCCCAGAGCTTTCGCTAGGCACAATAACCGTTTACCTATCTAAGCTTAAAAAAGCAGGTGTCATAAACAATCCGGCAAGAGGTGTTTACTCAATTTCAGAAAAGCAAATCTTCAATCCGGAAATAAACCAAAACCTAAAAAAAATATACAACAAAATCCACAGAGACTTTCCATTCATCGAAATATGTGTGTGGAATACAAAATGGTTAAGCGATCTCATGAGACACCAACCTTTTAAAAATTTCACCATCATTGAAGTGGATAAAGAGGCAGAAGAGCAAGTTTTTAATGCAGTAAGCGAATGGACTAAAAATGTGTACTTCAATCCCGATGAAGAAATATTAGAAAGATACATCAGCACAAACACAGAAGAGGTAACGATTGTTAAAAATTTAGTAACCGAAGCTCCAACTACAAAAAACAATAAAATTGAGATACCAACATTAGAAAAAATTTTAGTAGATATTCTAATTGATAGAGAGCTTTTTGCTGCACAACAAGGAGAGCTTGATTTTATCTTCAAATCAGCATTTGATAAATATGATATTAATAAAGCCAAAATGAAAAGATATTCTATCAGAAGAAACAAAGAGGGTGAATTAGAACGAATGATAAATATAAGTTTGGCAAAATAGATAGCTTTTTGCCAATAATATACAAACAATGATTAACAACGAAACCCATACAATAGATTGGATTCTTGACTTAAGAAACAAGTTAGGAAAACGCATTGATCCCAAATTAATTGAAAAAGTAATTTGGGCACTAACGCTATTGGAACAATTAAAAATAAACGAATTAAACTTTACATTCAAAGGCGGTACAGCATTGTTATTGGCAACCGAAAAGCCCAAACGATTCTCAATCGACATTGATATAATAACAGAACATTCCGAAAAAGAAATAATAGCAGTTTTACAAAAAATAGTAGATGAACAAATCTTCCTGGCTTGGGAAGACGACAACGACCGTAAGCACACCCCCGATGCACCAATCGGACATTTCAAAGCCTATTATAAAAGCGTAGTAGATGGTAATATCGAACCTATTTTACTGGACCTGCTCTACACACCAAATCCATACCCTCAAATTCAGGAACTGCCAATAAAACACAATTGGATTTCTACATCTGGAGAAGATACTATAATCGCAATGCCAACTTTTGATGCTATTCTTGGTGACAAGCTAACAGCATTTGCACCAAAAACAACCGGAATACTATACAGTAAAAATCGTCCGGTAGAAATCATAAAACAGCTATACGATATTGCATTCCTATTCGATAACATAATCAATTTAGAGATAGTAAGAAGCAGTTACAACAAAGTGGTTAAAGAAGAAATTGGTTTCCGAAAATTAGACATTACAGCAACTGAAGTTTTAGAAGATACCTGGCAAGCTTGCTATACATTAGCAGAACGTGATTTAAAATCAGAAGAATTTAATCAGCTGCAATTAGGTATCAGGAACTTTACTAACTTCACAATTGACAGATTCAACATAGACGAAGCCATAACAGCGGCGGCTAAAGTAGCTTGTCTTGCCAGGCTATTACAAGCCGAAGAAGAAATAAAAACAGAAAAATTCAAAAACCCTCTAGAAACAAAAGAGTGGCTAATTAAAGACCCGCAATACAACAAAATAAACAAATTAAAAAAGAATAACCCTGAAGCTTTTTACTATTGGTTTAAAAGTTTTAATTAAATATATAAATGAAAAATTTCAAAGATAAAGCAGACTTAATTTGGAAAGTAGCCGATTTATTAAGAGGCGATTACAAACAATCTGATTATGGAAAAGTAATACTGCCGCTCACTGTAATACGAAGACTAGATTGCGTTTTAGAGCCAACAAAAGATAAAGTACTTGCTTATTTGCCAAAAGTAGAAACACTAAAAGAAAGTGCAAAAGATATTGCGTTAAACAAAGTTGCAGGTTTTAATTTTCACAATAAAAGTCAATTCAATTTTGATAAGCTAATTGCCGATTCAAATAATGTTGCGGTAAATTTACGAAATTACATCAGTGGGTTTTCAACCAGTGCAAGAGAAATAATAGAATACTTCACTTTTGATGATCAAATTGATAGAATGGATGACCCAAAGGCAGACATTTTATTTCGAGTATTAAAAAAGTTCCAAGAAATAGATCTGTCTGATATGGACTCTATGACAATGGGATATGTTTTTGAAGAATTAATTCGAAAGTTTGCAGAGCAATCCAATGAAACCGCCGGAGAACATTTTACGCCACGAGAAGTAATTAAGTTAATGGTAAATCTTTTATTTAATGAAGATAAAAGCATTTTGACTCAAGAGGGGATTGTAAAAACACTTTACGATCCTGCATGCGGAACCGGTGGAATGTTATCTATAGCTGAAACTTATTTAAATGATTTAAATCCAAAAGCCGAACTTAAAGTTTTCGGTCAAGAAATTAATCCAGAATCTTACGCTATTTGCAAATCAGATATGTTGATCAAAGGTCAAAATCCTTCCAATATCAAATTCGGAAATACATTTACGGTTGATGGATTAGAATTTGACAAGTTTGATTATATGTTATCCAATCCGCCATTTGGTGTGGATTGGAAAAAAGCCGAAAAAATTATCAAAGCTGAAGCGGATAAAAAAGGAATGTCTGGTCGTTTTGGCGCAGGTTTGCCACGTATTAATGACGGTTCACTATTGTTCTTGCAACACATGATGTCTAAAATGAAGTCAGATGGAACAAGAATAGCAGTTGTTTTTAATGGTTCACCTTTATTTACTGGCGCTGCCGAAAGTGGAGAAAGTAACATTCGCCGATGGATAATAGAAAACGACTGGTTAGAAGCTGTAATTGCAATGCCAGACCAATTATTCTATAACACAGGAATATCAACTTACATTTGGATTGTAACCAATCATAAAAGTAAAGTCAGAAAGGGTAAAATTCAACTAATTAATGCTACTGGAATAAAAGATGAAGAATTTTTAAAAGAAGGCAAATTAGAATTCAATCGTTTTTGGAATAAAAAAGATAAAAGTCTAGGTAATAAACGAAAGGAAATACCAGAAAACGGAACTACCAAAGGAATTGGTTTCATAACCCAATTGTATGGCAATTTTGAAGAAAACGAATTCAGCAAAATCTATCCAAATGAATTTTTTGGATATTGGAGAATAACCGTAGAACAACCATTACTGGAAAATGGAAAAGTAGTAACGGATCGCTCCGGTAATCCAAAGCCTGATTCAACAATAAGAGATTACGAAAACATTCCTTTCTTGAAAAAGAATAGTGAAGGTAAATTAGCGCCACAAACAATAAAAGAATATTTTAAATCCGAAGTAAAACCACATCTTCCGAAGGCATGGGTTGACGAAAGTAAAACCAAAACAGGTTATGAAATCAACTTCACAAAGTATTTCTACGAATTCAAACCATTACGCCCATTAGCAGAAATCAAAGCTAATATCATGGCATTGGAAGAAAAAACTGTTGAGGCAGAAAAAACAATATTAAATTAAGAAATACAGATATGCTAAGTGCAAGTAAAGAAAAACTACTATCATTTTTAAACGGTTCAAGCCAATATATTATACCTTTTTTTCAAAGAAGCTATGTTTGGAAAGTTGATAACTGGTCAGAATTATGGGAAAATATTATCGAAGAATATGAAGAAATGGTAGTTAATAACAACCTTAAAAGTGAACATTTTATAGGTACAATAATTATCAAACAAATGCTTTCTTCTCAAGTTGGTGCTACAGAATATGAGTTAATTGATGGGCAACAACGAATGACAACTATTAGCTTGCTTTTAAAAGCTTTCCATGATGCTACACTTGAAGATAGCGCAAAAACATGGATAAATAAATTTCTAACTTTTGAGGATTCATACGGAAACGAAAAAATCAGAATTCAGCATAGTAAAGTTGATAGTGAATATTTTCAAGCTATTATCCAAGACAAAAACAATAATGAAGAATTATGGAATAAGTTTAAAGGTTTAAAACTTGAAGAAGTAGAGAAAAAATTAGAAAATGAAAATAGAATTGTTGGTGGTTATATTTATTACAGGCATAAAATTGAAACCGATTGTAACCTAAACGATGTTAGAAAATACATTAATGTCGTAATTGAAAAGTTACCAGTAATTCACATGGCTCTAAATGCTGATGATGATGTACAACAAATATTTGACACAATCAATTCATTAGGAGTAAAACTAACGACTGCCGAGTTACTTAAAAATTATTTATTTTCAGAGCAAGAACTTAGAGCTTACTATGAAACTTACTGGCAATCTGTTTTTGAAGCAGATGAAGATGCGATAGATTTTTGGAACCAAGAAAAAACATCTGGAAGAATTAGACGAACCACGGTAGAACTTTTTCTATACAGTTATCTAGTGATTAAAAAAGAAGCTAATGTTAAGTTAGATACATTATTTAAAGAATTTAAAAACTATCTAAAAGATAAAACATCTGAAGAAAAAATAGCTTTTGCAAAGGATATTAATGAATATGCAAAGGTTTATGAAGAAATGCCAGACGGAGAAAATCTAGCTGAAATTAGCTTTGACCAACACGAAAAAAGATTTTTTCATGTAATTAGAGAATTTGATGTAAATACAATTTTTCCTCTGATATTGATGATTTACAAAGAAGTTACCAATCTTGAAGAAAGGATAAAAATACTTAAAGTATTAGAATCTTATATTTCAAGAAGAACCATTTGCAAGTTAACTACCAAAAACTACAATAACTTATTTATTTCTATATTGAGTGAAGTTAAAAAAATGGAAAGTATTACGGCTGAAAATCTATTGGCTAAACTAAATAGTTATTCAGATGTAACCAATAAATTTCCATCAGATGCAGAATTCAAAGATGCTTTTTACAACAGATACCTCATCAATAAATACAGCCGAGAGGTTTTGTATTGCATTGCTTTGTATGAACTAAATCATGCCTATGTTGATAACAGAAAATTAAACTTTAGCGGTTTTAGTGTAGAACACATGATGCCAAAGAATTGGATTAAAAACTGGAAAACATTACCCGATGGAATAACAAAAGAAGTAAGAAGCGGTAAACTGTTAACTTTAGGTAACCTGACCTTAATACAAGGCAAGTTAAACAGTGCTTTAAGAGATTCTAGTTGGAGCAAAAAAAGAGCAAAGCTTAAAGATTATTCTACTTTGAAACAAACTACAGACTATTTAGTAATAGAAAATTGGCAAGAATCTGAAATAGACACAAGAGCTGAAAACCTTTTTAAAATTGCAGAACAAATCTGGAAAAAATGAAAAAATATTCAAGATACAAACCGTCTAACATAGAATGGATTGGCGATATTCCAGAACATTGGGATGTTAAAGTATTAAAAAGGCTAGCTAAAATTTGTAATGGTCAAGACCATAAAAAAGTTTGGGACGCAAACGGTCAATTTCCAATTATTGGAACTGGTGGAACTTTTGGATATACAGACAGTTATCTTCACGAAGGTCCTTCTGTAGTTCTTGGAAGAAAAGGTACTATTGATAAACCGCAATATATGGAAACTCCTTTTTGGTCAGTTGATACTGCATACTATACTAATATTTTTCCATCAACAAATCCAAGATATTTTTATCATTTATGCACTACAATAAATTTCGAATTGTATAAATATGGTTCTGCTGTTCCAAGTATGTCGCAAGAAGTTTTAAATCAGATTCCTTTTGCAATTCCAGACAATATCAAAGAACAAACAGCAATAGCCAACTATCTTGACAAGAAAACAAAAGAAATTGATCAACTTATTGATGATAAAAAACAATTACTTAAGCTAGTCGAAGAAGAAAAAAAAGCAATTATTTACCATGCTGTCACTAAAGGAATAAACCCCGATAGTGAAATGAAGGATTCATATATTGAATGGATTGGAAAAATACCAAAACATTGGGAATTAAAGAAACTAAAATATGTTTTCAATTCTTTAAATAATATAAGAATTCCACTAAGTTCTGAGGAAAGAGGCAAAATGCTTGAAAGAACTTATGATTATTATGGAGCATCAGGAATTATTGACAAAGTAGAGAGTTATTTATTTGATGAGCCTCTATTATTGATAGGAGAAGATGGAGCTAATCTTTTAACTAGAAGTAGTAGATTAGTTTTTATAGCAAAAGGAAAGTATTGGGTAAATAATCATGCGCATATTTTAAAACCAAAATTTGGAACATTAGAATATTATTCAGAATTATTAGAATTATTTGATTTCTCATTATGGGTAACAGGGTCAGCTCAACCAAAATTAACATCTGAAAATTTAATGAATATTCAAATAATTGTTCCTCCTGTGGAAGAGCAAGAATTAATAATGAAATTTTTAGAAATTGAATTTGCAAAGGTAAATTCTAAGATGAAGAAGATAAAAAAACTAATCAAATTATTAACCGAATATCGCTTCGCATTGATTAGCGAAGTAGTAACTGGTAAAGTAAAAGTAATAGACTAAAATGGGAGATTTATTAAAAACAAAGGAACTTAAAGAGTCATTTATTTCTGTTCAATCTTTTTTACGAAATGCAGAATTAAATGTTACTGATCATCATTTTAATTTAAGGTTGAAAGTTGATGTTTCAGGATCATCTTTTAACGGAACATTTGAAATTGAATGTAGAGATTATCTACATAACGAAAGTTATATCATCTATTCAGATGTTTTTAAAGCAAATGGATATTATCGCCCAGTTTGGAGTGCTTATGTACATATGGATTTTGATGAAAGTACTGGAGGTCTAAAATTTGAGCTGGAAGGAATTAAATATACTTTAAACAATTAAATTATGACTCTTTGTACAGCCTTTATACGTCAAGTTCAAGATACTGAAGAATTAGTTTTTGCTACCGATAGTTGCTTAACAGGTGGTGAAAAATGGAAACATGGGATTAAATTATTTAAGTTGCCAAAGCGAGATTGTTTATTATGTTTTGCTGGAAGCACCGGTAGGGCTTATCCTTTAGTACTAAATTTAGTTTCATCAATTCATTTAGATGCTTACTTACAATCACCTAATTCAAATCTGGAAGATGTGCTTGAATATCTTTCCAGTCTTTTTACCGATTTAATTACAAAGATTATCTCTGAAATAGCAGGCGAAGACATACATGAGCTACGGAGTGGAGTGAATTTTCTTTTTGGAGGTTGGGATTGGAGTTCAGGCTCTAACGGCGCTTTTAGAGTCTGGAAATTATATTATAAACCAGATGTTGAAGGTTTTGTTTTCGATGAATTAACTAATAACGGTAAAAAGAGATTTTATTCTTTCCTAGGAGATCCTGAAGAAATTGAAAATATTGCTAAAGAAAAGTATCAAAAGTATATATTTGAAAATGAGCTACAAGATGACCCTATAGATATGGAACCTCTGCATATATTACGAGAAATATCAATAGATACCGCCCACCATGCTATTGACGGTAGTTTGCAGATAGCAAAAATTTATAAATCAAATCGTTCAGAATTTTTTGGGGTATACTGGCCTTCTAGCAAAGGAAATCCTTACTTTCAAGGTAGAGACTATAAAGAATTAAACAAACCCGCAGTTCGGTATTTTAACCCTGATACTTTTGAAATTATAGAATCAGATTTACCAGCAAAATTAGCAGAAATTACAGAATCAATTTACGGAGATGATTTGGATTTTGTAGTTCAAAGTTATGATGATGACGGGTATTTAAAGGATAGCATTTCAGAAAAAAGTAGGCATGTTTTAAGGAGTATTTTTAAAGATGTGGCTTACCGCCAATTTATACAAAGCCAGCAACCTAGTAATGAAGCAATCGGATTATGAGCATCACAACAGAAAATACTTTTGAAACAGCGATAATTAATTCTTTGACAGAGAAGGGTGGCTATATATTAGGCAACGCCAGCGAATACGTTCCGGAACTTGGATTTTTTAAAAGAGACATTATAGATTTCCTTCAAAAGTCACAACCAAAAAAATGGGAAAAACTTGTAACCATTCATGAAAAAGATGTAGTAAATAGAGTTTTACAAAGACTATATAAAGAACTTGATTTAAGAGGTAGTTTAGATGTATTGCGTAATGGATTTACCGATTATGGAGTTCGTTTTCAGATGGCATTTTTCAAACCTGTATCAGGTTTAAATCCAGATGCATTAGTGTTGTATGCTAAAAACGAATTAAAAGTACAACGCCAAGTTTATTTCAGTAAACTAAATACAAATTCTGTAGATTTAATTATTTCACTTAATGGAATTCCGGTAGCAACTTTAGAATTGAAAAATCAATTCACAGGTCAAAATGTAACGAATGCCTTAAAACAATACAGCACAACAAGAGACAATAGAGAATTATTATTTGCATTTAAAAAAAGGACTTTGGTTCATTTTGCCGTTGACCAAGACGAAGTTTTTATGACTTCAAAATTGGATGGTATCAAAACTTATTGGTTGCCATTCAACAAAGGATATCATAGAGGAAAAGGAAATCCTCCAAATAAGGAAGGATATAAAACACAATACTTGTGGGAAGATATTTTAGCCAAAGACAGTTGGCTAGAAATCATTCAAAGTTTTGTGCATCTTCAAGTCGAAGAAATTGAAATGGAAGGAAAAATATTCAAGAAAGAAAAACTTATCTTTCCACGTTTCCATCAATTAGATGCTGTTAGAAAAATTGGAGCAGACGCAATATTAAACGGTGCTGGTAAAAATTATCTAATCCAACATTCAGCAGGTTCAGGTAAAAGTAATTCAATCGCATGGTTGGCTTATCGACTTTCAAGTTTGCATAACGAAGCTGATGGAAGAATATTTGATAGTGTTATTGTCGTCACAGATAGAAAAGTGTTGGACCAACAATTACAAAATACCATATACCAATTTGAGCATAAAACAGGAGTCGTACAAAAAATTGACAAAGATAGTTCGCAGCTTGCTAGTGCTATTGGTTATGGCACAAATATCATCATCACAACTTTGCAAAAATTCCCGTATATAATCGATAAAGTAAATGAGTTGCCGGACAGAAAATATGCGGTAATTATTGATGAAGCACACAGTTCACAAGGTGGCGAAGCTAGTAAAAAATTAAAAGAAGTATTAGCATTAAAATCATTTGAAGATGCCGAAAAAGAAGAAGAAGATGACTACACAGTAGATGATTACATTAGAGAACAAGTAGAAAAATCGGCTTTATCAAGAGGAAAACAAACCAACATTTCATTTTTTGCCTTTACAGCAACGCCTAAATACAAAACGCTTAAAGTGTTTGGATACAAAGATGCACATGGTAAACCTCAGCCATTCCATTTATATGCAATGCGTCAAGCCATCGAGGAGGGATTTATTTTAGATGTGCTAAACAATTACACCACTTATGAATTATATTTCAAACTAACCAAAGCAATAGAAGACGACCCTAAACTTAATCATAAAAAAGCTGCTAAAGCCATTGGTAAATATGTTTCATTGCACCCTTATAATTTAGCTCAAAAAACGGAAGTAATCATTGAACATTTTCGACAAGTAGTATCAAAGAAAATTGGCGGAAAAGCAAAAGCAATGTTAGTATGTGGTTCAAGATTACATGCTAAAAGATATTTTGAAGAATTCGATAACTATATCAAAGAAAAAGGATATGAAAATGAAATTAAAGTATTAGTAGCATTTTCAGGTAAAGTCATAGATAATAATTTTCCAGACGGTGTTTCAGAGCCAGAATTAACTGGTTATGGAGAAAGAGAGTTGCCAGAAGTTTTTGAGAAAGATGACTACAAAATCCTTATTGTAGCTGATAAATATCAAACAGGTTTTGACCAACCGTTATTACATACTATGTATGTGGATAAAAAACTATCTGGAGTAAAAGCAGTACAAACATTATCAAGACTAAATAGGACCTGTCCTGGTAAAGAAGATACATTTGTATTAGATTTTGCTAATGAAAGACAAACAATTTTAGATTCGTTCCAGCCTTACTATGAAATAACATCGGTTACAGAAGAAACAGATGTAAACCATTTATATGATTTAAAAACGAGATTAGATCAATTTGTAGTTTATTGGGAAAATGAAGTAAATGCATTTGCTAATGTTTATTTCAATCCTACAACAAAAATAAATAATGCAAAAGAGCAAAAATATTTATACAGTTTTACAGATCCCGCCCTTGAAAGATTTAAAGAAATAAAAGGAGAAGATAAGAAAGATGAGTTCAAAAAAGGATTGCGTACTTGGACTAATCTTTATGCTTTTCTATCTCAAATAATGCCATTTACAGATCAGGAATTCGAGAAGTTTTATGCTTATGCAAAACTGTTACAAATCCGTCTGCCTAAAAGAGATTTGACCGAAAGTTTAGAACTAGGCGATGAAATTGCACTAGAATATTACAGACTTCAGAAAATAAAAGAAGGTTCAATAGATTTGATTAGAGGCGAAGATGGAGAACTAAGCGGAACAACCGAAGCTGGTTTAAAAAGAGAAAAAGAAGAAGAAGCTTTGCTCTCAGAAATTATAACAATTCTTAACGACCGTTTCGGAACAGAATTTGAAGAAGCCGATAAATTATTTTTCGACCAGATAGAAGCTGAGTTATTGTTAGATGAAACATTACAAGTTCAAGCAAAAGTTAACAAGATAGATACTTTTAAATATGCTTTTGAAGACTTATTTATAACTAAACTTATCGAACGAATGGATCAAAATCAAGAAATCTTTGAAAAAATACTTGAAGACAAATCTTTTGGTGATTTAGTAAAAGAAATGATGATGAAAAAGATATATGGTAAAATGAATGAGTAAAATTCATTATCTCATTCAAATGCACAAAAGATGATAAGCCCTGCTAGATTCCACGAATGACAATCTAATTTTACTTCTTCATAATAAAAAAAAAGCATGGCTTACTTACTAATTATCTCGAACCTTTTAAAAATGGTATGAGAATTATCGTGATAGAATGACAAAAAGCCGAACATAAAAATGTTCGGCCTTTATTAATCTCTGATTATGGGATTCATTATAACCATCGGGAAATTTTAAGATTTCAAATTATATTAGTAATGTTATGTTTCAATTTATCTAAATATATGATAGTAAAATTAAAATGAAATAACATTTATTTTCTTTAAATCATGTATAAAATGGTTCGAGAATTGTCCAGTCAAGGCTACTAAAAAAGCAAAATCCCTGACTAGAAATAGTTAGGGATTTTTTTATTTAATTTTTACAGTGATTAAGGTCAGAATTTTTTATTTTAAATCTGATCCTTTATTTATATCATAAAAAAATCTTCAATTCCCAATTCATAATTATTTAATCTAAAATCAATACACTATATTTGCTTTTATTTTAATTTTGAAGATGGATAAGAAGACCCAAGAATTTTACGTAAGGCTAAAAGAGGAATTGGATAATGCAAATGTTTGGCCGGCAGAATATCTTTTTAAATTCATTGTTCCTACTGATAAGGAAAAGGTTGACAGAGTTGAAAATACTTTCAATGATATGGGCGCTGTAATAAAAACTACGCAGTCAAAAACTGGAAAATTTACCAGTATTTCTGTTGACGTAAGAATGAACAGTTCGCAAAGCATTATTGATAAATACCTGGAAGTTTCTGATATCGAAGGAATTATCTCGCTTTAAAGCTTCACAACAATTTTATGTATATAAAAGAAAACCCACACGACATCGTTCATCATTTGGAGTACAATGCCGAAAGACCGCATTTGATCATTCCTGAATATGGACGCCATTTGCAAAAACTTATCGATCAGGCAACAGAAATCGAGGACAGAGTGGAACGCAACAAAGCGGCGAAATATATCATTTCGGTGATGGGAAGCTTGAATCCGCACCTTCGTGATGTTCCTGATTTTCAGCACAAGCTTTGGGATCAGATTTTTATCATGTCTGATTTTAAATTAGACGTTGATTCTCCATATCCGGTGCCGTCTCGCGAGATGTTGCAGCAGAAACCTGAGCGTTTAGATTATCCGCAGAATTTCCCTAAATATCGTTTTTATGGCAATAATATCAAGTATATGATTGACGTGGCTAACAAATGGGAAGACGGCGAATTAAAATCAGCATTGGTTATCGTGATTGCCAACCACATGAAAAAATCGTACTTGAGCTGGAACAAAGACACCGTGAAAGACGATGTGATTTTTGAACATTTGTATGAATTGTCAGGTGGAAAAATCAACATGAAAGCATCTTCAGAAGAATTGCTTAATTCAACTGAACTGATGCGCACCAATAAAAAGCTATCTAACAAAAGCCAAATGCCACCGAAAGCGAAAATTTTGCCGAAAAAGCAAAATAACCAAAACAAAAACAATAACAGAAAACTTTAAAGTTATGAGTTATGAGTTATAAATTATGAGTCGAATCGATTCTTTAAAATAACTCATAACTCATAATTCATAACTCATAATTAAAAAAGATGGAAACTTTCAAGATTGAAGGTGGCGTTCCGTTAAAAGGAGAAATTACGCCACAAGGAGCGAAAAATGAGGCATTGCAGATTTTATGTGCCGTTTTGCTGACTCCAAAAAAAGTTACAATTAATAATATTCCTGATATTATTGATGTGAACAAACTGATTACTTTATTGAAAAATCTTGGTGTAAAAATCGAGAAAATTGGTAAAGGTTCTTACACTTTTCAATCGGATGAGGTGAACATGGGTTATCTTGAATCAGAAGCTTTCAAAAAAGAAGGAAGTTCGCTTCGTGGTTCTATCATGATTGTTGGGCCACTTTTGGCACGTTTCGGAAAAGGATATATTCCAAAACCAGGCGGTGACAAAATCGGAAGAAGAAGATTAGATACACATTTTGAAGGATTCATTAGTCTTGGCGCATCTTTCCGTTACAATAAAGAAGATCATTTTTATGGTGTGGAAGCTGATAAATTACAAGGAACAACAATGTTGCTTGATGAAGCTTCAGTAACTGGAACTGCAAATATCGTAATGGCTGCAGTTTTAGCCGAAGGAAAAACTTCAATTTACAACGCAGCTTGCGAACCTTATTTGCAACAGCTTTGTAAAATGCTGAATTCTATGGGTGCGAAAATCACTGGCGTAGGTTCAAATTTATTAGAAATCGAAGGAGTTGCTTCACTGGGCGGCTGTACACACACGATTCTTCCAGATATGATTGAAATCGGTTCTTGGATTGGATTGGCAGCAATGACTCGCAGTGAAATTACGATCAAAAATGTTAGTTGGGAAAATCTTGGTGTAATTCCGGGGACTTTCAGAAAACTAGGAATTACGTTAGAAAAACGAGGCGACGATATTTTTATTCCGGCTCATACTGACGGTTATGAAATCCAAAATTATATTGACGGTTCGATCTTGACAATTTCAGATGCGCCGTGGCCAGGATTTACTCCTGACTTGTTGAGCATCGTTTTGGTTGTGGCAACGCAGGCGAGAGGAAGCGTTTTGATTCACCAAAAAATGTTTGAAAGCCGTTTGTTTTTCGTGGACAAATTGATTGACATGGGCGCAAAAATCATTCTTTGTGATCCGCACAGGGCTGTGGTTATCGGTCACGATTTTAAATCGCAGTTGAAAGCAACGACAATGTCTTCTCCAGATATTCGTGCGGGAATCTCGTTATTGATTGCGGCGCTTTCTGCAAAAGGAGTGAGCAAAATCCAAAATATCGAGCAAATCCATAGAGGTTATGAAAATATCGAAGAGCGTCTAAAAGCGCTTGGAGCTGTGATTGAAACTGAATAAGTTTTAGATTTGTATAAAGAAAAAGGCGTTTCAATTGAAACGCCTTTTTTTTGTAATACAGATAAATAGATTCAAATTCCGAAAAAAATCACTGTGTTTAGTCAATTAGATTTAAAAACTTCAATCCAAATATGATTCCGTCGCCGGCGTAGCCACTTCCATTGTAAGAGCGGACATAATCTAAACGAAGCAATCTGAATTTCCCGAAACCTAAGTTATCCAAACCAACAGAATATTCGGTATAAGGCTTCGTATCAGGAACTCCAAGCGAATGAACTCCCAAAATTAAATTTGTTTTCAATAAATTCAGCAACGGAATTTTATTCATTATAAATCCCTTGTCGTTGTATTCTGCATGCAGTTCTAAGAACGAATCGTTCGTGCTTCTTGTATAATAAGGAAGCAGGTTGAAAACGTTCAAATAACGTTCTGCCATTCCCACATGCGTTTGGTTTCCGTTGAAATGCTTGTAATCTGCAAAAGAAATACCGTCTGCGCCAAAGAATTTTCCGGCTTTGAAATTTGTTGCCAGTTCACCTTTATTGCCCAATTTTAAATCATACATCATTCTCGCATAAACCGCGTCATATTCAAAGTTTTTCTCGCTTCCGGCGAATGCCTTTTCATAGGTTGCAAAAAGTGTCGGGTATTTGTCATTCCCCAAATTCATCTTTCCGTCAGGTCTTGAAATGTATTCCTGCGCAAAATTAATTCGTGCAGTAACTGAAGCTTTTGCCAATCGATGCGTTTCAAAAATCGGAATATCTAGTTCAGGAACCAGAGGATTATTGGAAGTGAATTCCTTATTATTTTTAAACAAGACATAATCAGTGTTGTTTGAAAGCGACTTTCTTCTGGAATATTCTGCATTTCCGAACAATGTCAAGCCGTTTAAAACTTCCTGCTGATAGCTTATTCTTGCAAAGGTCTTGTCGTATAATTTAGCATAATTGTCCTTAAAAAACAGCGTGCTTGCCAAGTTTAAGATGTCAGGAATTGCAGGAGTCTGATTGAATTGTACAATTTCACTTCCGGCAGCGGCCGTAAAAATCGCATTGGTTTGGTTGTTAAAACGTGTCGTGAAATAACCCGACGCTCTTAATCGGTCTTCGGCAAATCCATAATTTAATTTTGTTCCAAAGGAAGTGTAAGTTCGCTCATCAGGATTTCGTTTGGAATATGAAAAACCAGTATTCAAATTCCAGCCTTGAACCGTGTTATAACCCGGAAGCTGCAGGATTCCATCATATCGCAACGACCAATTTTTAAAAGAATTGCTGTAGCTGTAACCGCTGATTACGTCAAAAATCTTGAACTTATTATTTTTTCTGTCTATAGAATCCAAATAAGTTTGCGATTTTTTCATCGTCTGGATGCTGTCTTTTTTGATGTAATCTTTCGATTCCTCCTCCGTCAATGGCACTGGTCGGAATGCGTTCCAAAAAGAATCGTCTTTTTTATTCGCTTCTTTGTCAACGGCGACAACTTCTCTTGTAAAAGTTTTCTTTTCAAAAGCTTCCTTAAATTCATAATTGCTGAAGGCGTGCGTGAATTTTCCGGTAAAACCAATTCCGAAAAGCCCTGCCTTGAAATCTAAAGTCTGCAAGCTTTTTGACCAAATCTTAGAATTTGAATTGTAACTAAAATTCTGGGTCAAATTCATAGTTTCTAAAACAGGAACCTGCATTCTGTAACCTTTAATGTCTAAATCAACGGCATAAATAGCCCAAGAATCTTCCACAATATAAATGTAACCTTCAAAAACAGGCTCGGCATCACGCCTTGGAATAACCTTGATTTTGTTAATTGTGTTATTATTGTCGTCTAAAAAAGTGCCTTCAATTTTATATTTGTAATAATTAAAAGCGTTGTCAGCAATCGGCGAGATCATATTAATATCAAAATTGATATAGTTTTCATAGAAATCATAATTGGTGTTCATTGCCGTATTATAGCTGAAACCGCTGTCATTGCCGCTGATTTTTGAAGCAATAATATTCTCTTTCAACTTATCAGGTTTTTGAAATGTAATTTTTGAAACCGTTTCAGAAAGATAAATAATTCCGGTTCCGGTGGAATCTAGAATTCCTTCCTCGTCAACTTTCTGTCCCAAGATTTTCTTCGGCGCATCTTTTACCCTGAAAATTCCTCGTGAATAAAAATCTGCGGTAAATTTGTCTGTCATTGCCGAGTTTGCCTTCTTTGAAGCAATCGCACTTCTGATAATTCCGTTAGCCGGATTTTCTTGCGTAGAAATTACGACTTCAGAAATTGAAATATTTTCCTCGGCCAGTGTAATGTCTAAATTGTGAGGAAGTTTTTCGACATTAACCGATAATTTCTGAGTTTTATAGCCTAAGAATTGAAAAACGACGGTATATTTTCCTGTTTTTTTTACGTTCAATTCATAAATCCCAGTTTCATTAGAGGAAGTTCCGGTGTAGGTATTTTCGATATAAACGTTAACGGCTTGAAGCGCATTTCCAGATTGATCGGTAATTTTTCCTCTGATTTGGGCAAAGCCGATGCAAGTAAACAATAAGAAGAGTAGCGTAAAGTTTTTTCTCATGAGGGGATTGTTGAAAGTTTAGGTTACAAAATTGTATTTTGTAAAAAGACGAAATTTTTTACAAAATGGTTGCATCACTAGGAATTATTTAACAAATGAATGCAACGCTAATTTATAGCTTTCCATCCCAAAACCTATGATGATTCCTTGTGCATTCGGGGAAATATAAGATTGGTGTCGAAATGATTCTCTTGAGAAAGTATTTGAAATATGTACTTCAATGACGGGAGTTTTAACGGCTTTTACGGCATCGCCAATTCCCACGGAAGTATGCGTGTAAGCGGCCGCGTTCAAAATTATTCCATCAAAAGAGAAACCGGTTTCTTGAATTTTTCCAATGATTTCACCTTCAATATTGCTTTGAAAATAATGCAAATCAACGTTTGGAAAGTCATTTTTAAGCAGTTGAAGATACTCTTCAAAAGTCTGGCTTCCGTAGATTTCAGGTTCGCGTTTTCCTAATAAGTTGAGGTTTGGTCCGTTGATGATGATGATTTTCATGACAAGTAGTTTTTGTAAAAATAATGGATTTTAGATGCAAAACAGAATTTAGGGCATAAAAAAACCGCTTCAAAATTGAAACGGTTTTTAAGTATTTTGTTTTTTGATTAGAACATGTAACCAAGCGAAACTTGAAAAACAGCATTCTTAGCGTCAGCATCTCTTGAGATTTCTGTCAAACCAATTGTGTATCTAGCTTGTGCAAAAAGTCCCCCAGCGATATTTAATCCTAAGCCTCCGGCAACAGCAAAATCAAATGATTTTGGGTCAGCACCTTCATACGTATTTCCTAGTTCGTCAACGACTTTGTTTGAGTCATTTACTAAAAATGAAAATTGTGGACCAGCTTCAATACTTAATCTATCAGTAACTAGGTAGAATTTAGCCATTACAGGAACTGAAATATAGTCTAAATTGAAATCGTCAACACCGTCAACATCTGAAGCTGCACCTTGAGAGCTGAACATTGCCTCAGGCTGAATAGCAAAATTTGGAAGAATTTTAATTTCTGCAACTGCTCCCGCATGGAAACCAGTTTTGCTTTTATAATCAATCCCTTCAGGACCTCCATCAAGATTAGCGAAGTTGACTCCTCCTTTTACACCAAATTTTACAATCTGTGCATTCGAGTTCGTGATTCCTGCAATCATTAAGATTGCGCATAAAATTAGTTTTTTCATAATAAAATTTTTAAGGTGGTTTAAAGGTTTTATTGCTACCCAAATTTAGCCATTTTTGTAAGAGTATTATAATGCTTTATGAAATTATTAATATTTTTTAAGCCACGGTAAGTTTTTACATTGTAAGTAGTTTCGTATTGTTATTTTTATAAATTTGCTAAATCAATCAATAAATTTTTATATGAAAAGAATTATTTTAACAGTTTCAGCAATTTTTGCTATGAACTTAGTAAGTGCTCAAGAAATTAAGTACGGTATAAAAGCTGGCTTAAACGTATCAACATTAGTTGGTGATTTTGAAAGTGAAAATTCATTAATAGGTTTACATGTTGGCGGTTTTGCAGAATTTAAAATCACTGACAAGTTTTCTGTTCAACCTGAAATCTTGTATTCCACTCAGGGAGCAGAATCAGAATACTTTGTCGCAGATGAATTTTCATCGACGTATGATGAACGAAAAATAAAACTTGGCTATTTGAATATTCCTGTAATTGGGAAATATTTTATTTTCAATGGATTTAGCGTTGAAGCTGGACCACAGATCGGATTTTTGCTAAGCGCTAAAAATGAATACAAATTTGATAATTTTGTCAATGAAAGGTTTACGGGTTCAGGAGAAATTGACATTAAGGATCAGGTGAAATCAGTAGATTTTGGATTTAACATTGGGGCTGGATATGAATTTACAGATAATGTTTTTGTTCAAGCAAGATATACTTTAGGTTTATCAAGTGTTTTTGAAGACAATTATTCTCCTGCAACAAATGACTATAAAGCTCAAAATTCAGTATTGCAAGTTTCTTTTGGCTATAAGTTCTAAATTAGTTTTTATATAAAACAAAAGCCTCCAGATTAATGAGGTTTTTTGCTTTATAGGCTTCTAAAGTTGCAAATCTAACATGATAAAAGCTCGGTGGTTTTATTATAAAATGAATATCATGCTTTTATTTATGAAGTAATGGTTAATAAAAGCTTATTAAATTAATAGGATTTTTCTAAAATAATCAAATCTTTGTATGTAATTACTTTCAAATAGTTTTATTTTATACATTTGCTACACAAATTAAATAAATCACAATCATGAAAAAAGTTATTTTATCAGTTGCAGCAGTATTCGCTTTCGGATTTGCTAACGCACAAGAAACTGTTTCAGAAGGTTTCACAAATGGAGATGTTTTCATTTCTGGTGCTGTAGGTTTTGAATCATCAAAAACAGGTGATGCTAAAACTAACGTATTTGAAGTTGCGCCAAGCGTAGGATTTTTTGTAACACCAAACATTGCTGTTGGTGGAAGAGTAGGTTTTGTTTCTCAAAAAGAAGAAGAGCCTCTAGAAGACGAAATTAAAACAACTACTTTCACAATCGGAGCTTTTGGTAGATACTACTTTACTCCAGCTTCTAAATTTTCTCTTTTTGGTGAACTAGGTGTAAACTACGGAAATGCTAAAGTTGAGCAAGGTCCAGATGAAATTAAAGCTGACGGATTTGGAGTTGAAATCGCTCCTGGTGTTAGTTATTTCTTAGCAAAAAATTTCGCAATCGAAGCTACATGGGGTGTTTTAGGATACAACACTGTCAAGCCAGATTTCGACGGAGCTGAATCTACTGATACTTTCCAATTTGGTCTTAACTTAAGAGACATCAATTTTGGTATCGTTTACAAATTCTAATTTTAAGAATTTTGCATAAAAAAACCTCCCAATTGGGAGGTTTTTCTTTTTATATCTTTTTGTCAGATTAGAATTTGAATCCGATACCGATTTGGAAAACTGAGTTTGTAGCTTTGTTATCTGCATCTTCTCTATCTTCAAAGATTTCTGTCACACCTTGGTTGTATCTTGCTGTTGCGAACAATCCCATATCAGTTTGGAAAGTTACACCACCAGCAAAACCAAATTCGAAATCTTTAGCTTGGTCTGTGTTTGTATCTCCGTCATTATCTGTTGGAGCTGAATCAATTTCTTCGTTAACTAAGAAACTAAATTGAGGACCTGCTTCAAGGCTGAATCCTTTGAATAAATAAACTTTAGCTAAAACAGGTACATTGATGTAATCTAATTGGTATTCTACTTTTCCTCCATCAGTTACAAAAGGAATTGCTGGTACATTATACTCAAAACCTTGTCCAGAATATAAAGCCTCTACTTGAAGCGAGAAAATATCTGCTAAAGGAAATTCAGCAAGCGCACCAACGTGAAAACTTGTTCTTGAATCTGGGCTATCGAAATCTCCATTTACTGTTGCGAAATTCACACCACCTTTCACACCAAAACTTGGTGACATAGATCTTGTGTTGTCTGCTTCTTGTGCGTTAGCAGTAATTGTTGCTGCTAAAATCATTGTTCCTGCGGTAATCTTTTTTAATAGTTTCATATTTTTTATTTTTAAGGGTTTGTATTTCAAAATTAATTTGAAACCCCGCTTCAAACTCTAATATTTTCTTAATTCACAAAGAATTAACAGATATTGGGTTTATTATGTAAAAAATATTGTTATTGTGTAAAATTAAATTGTATATGTGTAAGATTTTGATGTTCGAATTGTTCGTAATTCTAAAGAAACTTCTTCCTAAAATATAAAATGTTAAAATTCATAACCAAGTCCGAGTTGAAACGTCGTGTTTTTTGCCTTAATTTCTTTAATTGCGTCGCTGAAACCGTGTGTGTATCGAAAACTTATGAATAAACCGCTGTCAAACTTGAACGAAGTTCCGGCTACGACGCTAAAATCATACTTGTTCGTTTCCTTTGGAATTGGCGTTTCTTCCGTAGGAAATGGAACGCTGATTTTGTCATTTATAAGGAAGCCAAACTGCGGACCAACTTCCAAACTAAATCCTCTTACCAAATAATACTTTGCCAAAAGCGGTACATTTATATAGTCAAGATGGTATTCTGCTGTCAAATCTTCGTCACCAACTTTGTAAAATCGCTCAAAACCCTGGGCCGAATATAAAAGTTCTCCCTGAAATGAAAGAAGCTCATCCACCAATGGAATTTCTGCATAACCGCCAACGTAAAACCCCAATCGAGAATCTGGCGCAACACTTGCCGTTCCTTTTGTAGCCGTCGCATAACTAAAGCCACCTTTTACGCCATAACTCAAAGTATTATAAGGATAATCGATGTCTTCAGGCTGCGTAATTTGCGCATTTCCAGAAATTGAAGCAATCAAGAAAAGATTTGCGGCGATAATTTTAAGAGGTTTCATAATAAAATCTAATTTTGTTAAGTTGCTACAAGTTATCTCAATTTCCTGACGCAGCAACTTATCATTAACACAATTTTGAGAATGTCAAACTGGGCGAGCTACATAAAAAGTTTTCAGTCGTATTTAAGGATCGAAAGAGGATTGTCAAAGAACACGATTGACAATTATACAATGGACATAGAGAAATTGGTTTTTTATTTAGAGGAAAATAGAATTACGTCAAACCCGATAACTATTTCTGACGAAATCGTGCAGCAATTTATTTATGAAATTTCAAAAGCGGTAAACCCAAGATCGCAGGCCAGAATTATTTCGGGATTAAGAAGTTTTTTTGGCTATTTGATTTTTGAAGACTACAGAACCACAAATCCGATGGAACTAATTGAGATTCCAAGAGTGGGAAGGAAATTGCCAGATACACTTTCTACGGATGAAATTGACTCCTTAATAAATGCGGTTGATTTAAGTTCAAAAGAAGGAGAAAGAAATAGAGCGATATTAGAAACACTTTATGGATGCGGGCTTCGCGTTTCAGAATTAATCACTTTAAAAATTTCAGATTTATTTTTTGACGAAGGTTTCGTAAAAGTCAGCGGAAAAGGAGACAAGCAGCGTTTTGTTCCGATCGGAAATCTTACACAGAAATATATTGAAATCTATAAAAATACAATGCGCGTTCATCTGCCAATTCAAAAAGGACATGAAGATACGCTGTTTTTGAATAGGCGAGGGAAGCAGTTGACGCGTGCAATGATTTTTACGATAATTAAAGATCTGGCTGTCAAAGTAAATTTGCAGAAAACGATCAGTCCGCATACTTTCAGGCATTCTTTTGCAACACACCTTTTAGAGAATGGTGCTGACCTTCGTTCCATTCAATTAATGCTCGGACACGAGTCAATTACTACTACAGAAATCTATGTTCACCTTGATAGAAAGCATCTTTCAGCTATAATTAATGCATTTCATCCGAGAAAATGACCGTTCATCGATTTTATGATTTTTTTATAAGTATTTAAGACTTTAATTGAAATCACCTACATACTTTTGCGTTGAGAAAACATTTACTAGCCAATAATTTTTCGGTGAAATGATCAAATATTTCATTGAAAATAAGAAGATTGAATATGATTCTGGGGAGAAATTTATAAGCAATTAAATGTAAGCAAATGACGAAATTTAATGAGGTTTTTGTGGTAGATGATGATAAGGTTTACCATTTTATTCTCAAAAAACTATTGAAAAAAAATAATATCAACATTAACTCGCACTTTTTTGAAAATGGTCAAGAAGCCATGGCGGTTTTAAAAAACAATTCAGAAAAAGGAGGTTCTATTCCAGATTTAATTCTATTAGATATTAACATGCCTGTCATGGACGGATGGCAATTCTTAGAGGAATTTCAGAAAATAAAGGATTCTTTTAAAAAGGAAACTACTATTTATATGATCAGCTCTTCCAATAGTTTTGTTGATTTAGAAAAGGTCAAGGAATTTCCAGAAGAAGTGATGGATTATTTTTTGAAGCCGGTAAGTTATGAAGATATTTGTAAAATATTTATATAAAAAAAGCTCCTCGATTGAGGAGCTTTTTTTATGTTAGGCCTGATTTATTTTGCAATATTCACGGCTCTAGTTTCTCTGATTACGGTAATTTTCACTTGACCAGGATAAGTCATCTCTGTCTGAATTTTTTGAGAAATATCAAAGGATAAGCTTGAAGCATTGTCATCAGAAACTTTTTCGCTTTCCACAATTACACGAAGTTCTCTACCGGCTTGAATTGCGTAAGCGCTTTTCACACCTGCAAATCCATAAGCGATATCTTCAAGATCTTTCAATCTTTGGATATAAGAATCTAAAACTTGTCTTCTCGCGCCAGGTCTTGCTCCAGAAATAGCGTCACAAACCTGAACGATTGGAGAAAGCAATGATTTCATTTCAATCTCATCGTGGTGCGCTCCAATTGCGTTGCAAACTTCTTCTTTTTCACCATATTTTTCAGCCCACTGCATACCTAATAATGCGTGTGGCAAATCACTTTCTGTATCTGGCACTTTACCAATATCGTGTAATAAACCAGCTCTTTTGGCCAATTTCACATTTAGTCCTAATTCTGCAGCCATAATACCGCAAAGCTTAGAAACTTCACGCGAGTGCTGTAGCAAATTTTGTCCGTATGAAGAACGGTATTTCATTCGTCCAACAACTTTAATCAATTCAGGATGCAATCCGTGGATTCCTAAATCAATAACAGTTCTTTTTCCAACTTCAATGATTTCGTCGTCGATTTGTTTCGCTGTTTTTGCAACAACTTCCTCAATTCTTGCCGGGTGAATTCTTCCGTCAGTTACCAATTTATGCAAAGCCAGACGTGCAATTTCTCTACGAACCGGATCAAAACAAGACAAGATAATTGCTTCTGGAGTATCATCAACAATGATTTCAACACCAGTCGCCGCTTCTAAAGCACGAATGTTTCTACCTTCACGGCCAATGATTCTTCCTTTTACATCGTCAGATTCAATATTGAAAACTGAAACGCAATTTTCAACGGCTTCTTCAGTTCCAACTCTTTGAATTGTATTGATGATAATTTTCTTGGCTTCTTGTTGTGCCGTAAGTTTCGCTTCTTCCAGAGTATCTTGGATGTAAGACATTGCAGAACTTTTTGCTTCACCTTTCAAGCTTTCAACCAATTGTGATTTTGCTTCATCTGCAGACAATCCAGAAATAACTTCCAGTTGCTCTACTTGACTTTTGTGGAGTCTGTCGATTTCAGCATTTTTCTTTTCAAGCGCTTCAATTCGTGTAGAATAATCACCAATTTTTGCCTCTAAATCTTCAGTAGCTTTCTTTGTTTTTGCTAATTCATTTGAAACTTGAGATTCTTTGTCTCTTGTTCTTTTTTCTGCTTCAGCTGTCTTTTTTTCTCTTTCGTAGATTGCTTTTTCCTTGCCTAAAATTACTTGTTCGTGTTCGGCTTTCAGCTCGATAAATTTATCTTTAGCTTGAAGAATCTTGGTCTGTTTTGTAGTTTCTGCTTCAGCCTTTGCGTCTTTTAAAATAGATGTTGCTTCCTTTTTAGCATTTTTAATCAAGTTGGAAACATTGCTCTTTTCTAAAATCTTTGCGATGATAAAACCACCGGCAAGGCCTACTAATGCTGAAATAATTATTATTAATGTACTGTCCATGTTTGTTAAGGTTTATATATAAAAAAGCCTACATTAGTGGGATTGTATAAACTCGATAAGACAAGTTTTGAGCTAACTCGCTGTTCAAGCTTCCTTACTTAAAAGGCTTGCTATAGTAACGATGATTCGCTCATTTTAATTTGTTAGTGTTGAGTTTACCAAATAAAAACTAATGTAGGCAGTATTTTAGTCTATGTTAAGAACGTTTTATTTATCTAGATATTGAGCCAAGAGGTCATTGATTTTCTGCAATCTTTCGTTTGTTTCCACATTGTCAGTCGAGGAATCAATCTGTTTTTGTTCCAGTTGCGAGGCAAATTGCAAGGCACACATGGCCAAAACATCTTGTTTGTCGCGAACTGCATAATTTTCTTCAAATTGCTTAATCATAATATCAATCTTTTTTGATGCGCTTCGCAAGCCTTCTTCCTGCGACATGTCAACTGTCAGAGGATAAACCCTGTCTGCGATTGATATTTTAATTTTAAGCTTTTCGTCCATATATGCTAGTCTGAAAGCTGCGCAATGCAGTAATCAATTTCCCGGATTAATGAATTTATCTTAAGCTTCGTATCTCTTTTATTATCTTCACTGCCTAATAATGAATTCGCCATTTTAAGTGAGTCGTGCTGTATCTTCAGCGCTTCAATTTCTTTCGATTGCTGTTGCACGACCGTTGCTGTCTTGTTCAGTTCTTGTTGCAATTCTTGCTTATTCTTTTCCAAACCATCAATTTTTGATAATAGTTTGGCAAGCCTGCTTTCAAGAGTATCAATGATTTGCGCAACTTCACTCATTAAAGTCAATATTCATTACATAATTTACAAAGTTAGTATTCCTGCTGAATTTCGCAATATTTTCCTTCACTTTTATTTAGTATTTAAGTGTTTTGTTGTAAAGGTTTGCTAAACAGCAGTTTATTTGTAAATCCGATTTGTTAAATTATAATTTCGTTTCTTGAATGTTTTCGACGTCCACGACTTCTGGCTCGGCAACACTTTCATCTTCTCCCAATACATATCCCCACGGTTTCAATCCGTCCACGCGGTCAAAAACTACTTTGAAGATAGCAATTATCGGAATCGACAAAAACATTCCTTTGATTCCCCATACTAATTCTCCTAAAACCAATCCGATCAAAGCCGTCAGCGTATTGATCTTCACTTTTGAACCCACAATTTTCGGCATTATATAATTGCTGTCAATCAGATGAATCACGAAAACCGTCACCAAAACAAGCAAAACAGACGTAGAACCCATTGTTGAAAAAGTAAGCAAGACTGTCAATATCAAAGCCGTAAGTATTCCGATATACGGAATGATATTGAAAATTCCAGTAATTAATCCGAGTAAAAAAGCATATTTTATGCCAATGATTTCAAAAGAAATACACGCCAAAATTGACACGATCAGCATCTGAAGAAACAAGCCCACGATGTATTTTTTTACAATATATTGGATGTTATTGACCACATCATAAACAATTACAGAATGCTCTTCTTTAAATAAAGATACCAAGAAATTCAAAAGTAGCCTTCTGTGTAAAAGGATAAAAAACGTATATAAAAAGATAAAAACCAAGAAAAGCATCAGCGAAGAAACCGATAATAATGTCTGTCCTAAAAGCGAAGTTCCTTTGCTCACCGCATCGCTCGTTGCTGAATTGATATAACTTATTTGTTCGCTGTTATCGATGTGAAAAGTGTCAGAAATCCAATCTTGAATTTGGTTGGAAGTTTCTAGTAATTGCGCTTTGAAAGCAGGTAGATCGTTGGTCAAATCGCTCAATTGATTCAAGAGAAGGTAAATTATCGCAGAAATCCCTATGATTAAGGTAAGCAGAACTACCGCCGAAGAAATCGATCTCGGTAATTTCCATTTTCTTTCCAAGAAATTGGCGAATGGCAAAAGAAGCAGCGAAAATAAAAACGCAAATAGCAGCGGAGCCAGCAATGTCTGGCCGATAATTGCCAAATAAAACAAGCAGATTATTGAGATTAAAACGTGCGCAAGCCTAGTATAGAAAGGAGTAGTTCTTGTCATTTCGTGAATTCTTTAGTATAAATATAGCCCAATTTAATTTTATTTGCGGTCAAATGGGCAAACAATAATTTTACAAATTGCCTAATTCCTTAATTAAGTTATCTTTGCAGCTTCAAAATTTGATCGGATTGCTACTAATCTGAGCAGTCTAACAATCTAATAATCTAACAATCCAAATGATTACAGTTAACGATATTTCAGTGCAATTTGGCGGAACAACACTTTTTAGCGATGTTTCTTTTGCGATAAATGAAAATGACAAAATTGCCCTTATGGGTAAAAATGGAGCCGGAAAATCTACGCTTCTAAAGATAATTGCTGGACAAAGCAAGCCGTCAACCGGAAATATTTCTGCGCCAAAAGATGCCGTGATCGCTTACTTGCCACAACATTTGCTTACAAAAGATGACGCAACCGTGATGGAAGAAACGTCAAAAGCGTTCAGCGAAGTTTTTAAAATGAAAGCTGAAATTGACGATTTGAACGAGCAATTGACGGTTCGCACCGATTATGAATCAGATGACTACATGAAATTAATCGAACGAGTTTCTGACTTGAGCGAGAAATATTATGCTATTGAAGAAATAAATTATGAAGCTGAAGTTGAAAAGATTTTAGTAGGATTAGGTTTTGAAAGAGAAGATTTTACGCGCCCGACTTCAGAGTTTTCTGGAGGATGGAGAATGCGCATCGAGTTGGCAAAAATCTTGTTGCAAAAACCAGATTTGATTCTTTTAGATGAGCCAACAAACCACATGGATATCGAATCAATTCAATGGTTGGAAGATTTTTTGATCAATTCTGCAAAAGCGGTTGTGGTAATTTCTCACGATAGAGCTTTTGTTGACAACATCACAAATCGCACGATTGAGGTGACAATGGGAAGAATTTATGACTACAAAGCCAAATATTCGCACTATTTAGAATTGCGTAAAGATCGCAGAATTCACCAGCAGAAAGCCTATGACGAACAGCAAAAAATGATTGCTGACAACCAAGCTTTTATTGACCGTTTCAAAGGAACGTTTTCTAAAACGGATGCCGTTCAGTCACGTGTGAAAATGCTTGAAAAGCTTACTATTGTTCAGGTTGACGAGGTTGATACTTCGGCTTTAAAACTTAAATTTCCTCCTGCGGCACGCTCTGGAAATTATCCGGTCGTGGTTAAAGATTTGACAAAATCGTATGGCGACAAACTGATTTTTAAAGATGCGAATATTGTAATTGAAAGAGGAGAAAAAGTAGCTTTCGTAGGTAAAAACGGAGAAGGAAAATCGACAATGATCAAAGCGATCATGAAAGAAATCGGCATTGACAGCGGTGCTGTTGAAATCGGACATAATTCTCAAATCGGTTATTTTGCCCAAAACCAAGCTTCTTTATTGGATGAAAATGCGACGATTTTTGAAACCATCGATAATATTGCCGTGGGCGAAGTCAGAACGCAGATTAAAAATATTTTAGGCGCTTTCATGTTCCACGGAGACGATACGACTAAAAAAGTAAAAGTGCTTTCTGGAGGTGAAAAAACACGTCTGGCAATGATCAAATTATTGCTTGAGCCTGTGAATTTGCTGATTCTCGATGAGCCTTCAAATCACTTAGACATGAAAACCAAAGATATTATCAAAGACGCGCTTCGTGATTTTGACGGAACTTTGATTCTAGTTTCGCACGATAGAGATTTCTTGGACGGATTAGCGACAAAAGTTTTTGAATTCGGAAACAAGCGCGTGAAAGAACATTTTGAAGATATCAAAGGTTTCCTTGAACATAAAAAAATGGACAGCTTGAGAGAAATTGAAAAGTAATTCGCACATAATGAATTAATTGCTTAAATTGCCTACATCAAATCAGAAAATATGATTCCTGAAGATGTAGGCAATTTAAATGTTTCAAGAATTGAATTGCACGGCGTGGCAGACTTTTTGCCATACCCATTTATCATTGCTGAAGTGATTGATAATATTCACATCAATACTTATTTAAATGAAAAATTTAAAGAAGAAATAGGCTATTCTTTAGAGGAAATTCCCACAATTGAAGCTTGGTACGAACATGCTTATCCTGAGCAAGATTACATGAATAAGGTAATTTCTGACTGGGATAAAGAACAGCTTTTGTCAGAACAAAAAGGAAAGGTTTTTGTCAAAAATAAATCTTATGTCACTTGTAAAAACGGAACCAAGCGCTGGTATGAAATCAAAGCTTCGGTAATCAATAAAATTCATGTGGTTGCTTTTATCGATCTTGATAAAGAAATAAAATTTCAGGAAGAGCTTAAAAATATCAATGCCAATAATGACCGAATGCTGTCAATTTTGGGTCACGATTTGCGAAGTCCGGTGGCGAATTTAATGTCAATTTCTTCGATGGCCGCCAATACCGAAATTTCAAATGCGGAATTTTTATCGCTTCTGAACTTGGTAAACGAGCAGTCTTCCCAAGTTTTAGATTTGTTGGACAATACTTTTAATTGGGCCAAATTAAATTTCAATGCAATCAGTTTAAAGCAAGTTGAAATCAATTTTCAAGAGCTTCTTGAATCAATTCTAGATATTTACAAATCATCTTACGAAGCAAAAAATATTACTATAAAAACAGACGTTTCGAAGTTGCAGAAAATAAATTGCGATATTGAGATTGTCACGATTATTATTCGGAATTTAGTTTCAAACGCGATAAAATTTACGCCTCAAAACGGAAGCATTTCAATAACTTCTACAGTAAATTCGTTAAGTATAAGTGACAGTGGCATTGGGATTCCAAAAGAAATGATCAGCCAAATCAATGACAACAAGATTTCCTCAAGATTAGGAACTAACGGTGAAAAAGGTTCAGGAATCGGATTGCAACTTGTGGTAAATCTCGCCGGAAAAATAGGCTGTGATTTTACAATTGAAAGCAAAGAACAAAACGGAACGATTACTAAAATTACTTTTGCATAAAAAACTCCGATAGTTTTATCGGAGTTTTTTTAGCATTTAAGTTTTATGATTTTTCCAGCCAAAAGCATTTTTGTTCATCAATTCCTTCCAGTCATTGCCATATTTTTCTGTGAGATATTGAAAAACATAATGATTGTAAATTTCATAATAAGTAAAATCTTCAGGCAATACGCAACCAAAATCATGGTATTTTATGCCATATGATTTTTCGAATTCCCTGTCGTTTTTTGTAATTACTGAAACAATGCCGCCTTTTAGATAAAGAACGATGCTTTTGTTTTTTAAATCATCTTCAAAATTCATCTTGGCAGAAATCACCAAATGTTTCGTACAGCCTCGCTGATCTTTTTCTTGGCCAATACCCAGCGCAGAAATAAAAATTGCCAGAAAATAGATCAATTTTATCTTTTTCATAATTTTTAATTTACGCCTTCCATTAATCTTATGAATTCGGCTTTGTAACCGTCGGCATCCTTTGTAATTCCTTGTTTTGCTAGGTTTTTAATGTCAGAAGCACCTTTATTTGCAATCAATTTTGAATCTCTTAATTTTAATCCGAACCAAGCCACCGCGGTACTGAATTTAAAATCGGCGCTTGCATTTGCTGAAGCCACGGTTTTGTTTTCAATCACTTGAATAATTTCAATACTTTTATAACCATCTTGCTTTTTATATCTGAATTTTACTGTTGCCAATTCATCACTATAATCATTTTTTACAGCAGTAGTTTTTGTATATTTCAAATCTGGAATAGTGGAAGAAAACTCACTTTTCACACCAACCGGAATTATTTCATACAATGCAGTAACCGTATGGCCGCTTCCCAATTCGCCCGCGTCAATTGCGTCATTTGTGAAATCTTCATCGCGCAGTTTTCGGTTTTCATAGCCAATTAATCGGTATGACTGCACTTCCTTTGGATTAAATTCAATTTGTATTTTTACATCCTTTGCGATAGCAAACATCGAACCCTTGAACTCTTTTCCTAAAAAACGGTTGGCTTCCTGCATGTTGTCGATATATGCGTAATTTCCGTTTCCTTTATCGGCAAGAATTTCCATTTTGCTGTCTTTGTAATTGCCCATTCCATAACCTAGGCAAGTCAGGAAAACGCCAGTTTTTCGTTTTTCTTCAATCAAAGTCTGCATGTCAGAATTGGAAGAACTTCCCACGTTGAAATCGCCGTCAGTGGCTAAAATCACACGATTATTTCCGTCTTTAATAAAATTTTCTTGTGCAATTTTATAGGCCAGTTCAATTCCGGCGCCACCAGCCGTGCTTCCGCCCGCGCTCAGTTTATCCAAAGCATTGATGATTTCAATTTTTTTAGAACCGCTTGTCGGAGGCAAAACCATTCCGGCTGCGCCAGCATAAACCACAATCGCAACTTTGTCTTGCTCGCGCAATTGATCTACCAAAACTTTCATGGAAGATTTCAGCAACGGCAATTTATTCTCGCTGTTCATCGACCCAGAAACGTCAATCAAAAACACCAGATTTGAAGCTGGCAATTTTTCACTCGCAATATTTTTTCCTTGCAAGCCTATTTTTAAAATCTTGTGTTTTGCATTCCACGGCGCGTCGCTATATTCGGTATTGATTGAAAACGGATTTTCGCCTTTTGGCTGCGGATAGTCATATTTGAAAAAATTCACCATTTCTTCCACGCGAACGGCATCCTTTGGAACCTTTTGTCCGTTATTTAAAAAACGGCGGATATTGGTATAAGAAGCGTTGTCGACATCAATCGAAAATGTGGAAAGTGGCGAATTCTTTGTGTTTTCGAACTGATTTTCTACCAGCATCCCATAATCTTCGTCATTCGCATTCACCGGCGGAAGATTTTTTACCGTGTCTTTTCGCTTTTCTTTTATTGATTTGGACTGATTCGATACAATTGGCGTGGAAACATAACCTCTGATTTTCATTTCAGATTTTTCGCTTTTTGCACGTCTTACTTGTGTTCTTTCAGAATCATGAGAATAACCCATTGTGACAACTTCTGCCAGTTCAGTTGATTCTGTCCTTAGGTTGACGTTGATGGTGTTTTTGTCGCTGACAACTATAGTTTTAGTTGTATATCCGATGTAGCTGAAAATCAAGGTTTCGCCTTTTGAAGCTTTTATCGCGTACTTTCCGTCAAGATCGGTTTGCACGGCGCGAGAAGTTCTTTTTACTGATACGGCAACTCCCGGAATTGGCAGTCCGTTTTCTTCAGAAACAATTCCGGTAATCGTTTTTTCTTGCGCAAATGATACGAAACTAAATAGCATCATCATGCCGGCTAAAATTAGTTTTAAATTTTTCATAATTAAAGGTTTTTAGTGGTTTCAACATTTTTATTTTTTTCTTTCAATGCTTTTTCAGACTGCTTTCTGATCTGCCGTAATTGCTTTTTAGTAAGACTTTTTGTTTCGATAATTACAACTCCATTTTTACCAGCTTCGCTGTAAATAGCCGTAGCGCCGTTTCCTTTTAAAACATTTATGGTCTTTATATTTTCAGGATTGATGGTTTTAAAAATGCTATCGGTTGAAATTATTCCGTCGATGACATACAGAGGCTGATTCATCTTCAGGTTTCTTCCTAAATGAATCTTCGGGCTTTCATTTCTTTCTATGGAAATTTTCTCTATAATCGTCTCCGAATGGTTGATTTTCTGCGCATTTACTACGAATGAAAAAAGCATAGAAAGGGCTAATGAAAATAATTTTAATTTTTTCATACTATTGTTTTTCAGTAAGTTAGGTTGTGTTTTTCTAGTTCTTTTTAACTGCGGGTTTGCCGTTTTTTGTAGTAATAATTACAACTCCCTTTTTGCCTTTTTCTCCATAAATTGAGGTCGCTTCTTTTCCTTTCAAGATCTTTGTTGTCAAAATTTCTTGCTTGTTCAATGGCGCATACGGACTTGTGGGATTTGGTCCAAAAAGGTCTTCTTCAGAATATTGCACGCCGTTGATGACATATAAAGGTTCAGTGAAAACTTCATAAGTGTCAATTTCATCCTTGTTTAAAGTTTCCATGTCTGCACTTGATTGTTCAGCACTGACTGCTTTTCCGTTGACGATATAAAGCGGTGGTTGCTTTTTTGCTTTGCTTTCTTCCTGTTTGGTTTTATCCACTACTCGCGCTTCCATTTCACTTCTTCGAACACCAACCGCTTGAAAAACTCTTTTGCTTTGCGAATAGCCAGCGTTGGCAACAGACTCGCTTTCTATGACCATTTTATTTTCTTTTGAAATAGTTTTAAAGACAGTATCCTGCGAAACTAAACTGCTTGCATTTTCACTGATCACAATATCGGCTCTCTCTTCAATTGCAGAATTCACAATTTCGGTAGCATCTTCCTTGATCATAGGATTTCGCTTTTCTGTGGAAACCAAAGCTTGAACTTCAGAAGTTGAAATTGAATCAGCGGGTTTCACGATTTCATTGGTCACGATTTCTGTTTTTGGCGTAATAACTTCTTCGGTTTCTAATTTCCAAAGTTGCGAACCTAAAGTGATCAGTAATAAAACAGAGGCTGCAACTGCAATTTTCTTCCATAGGTTGCTCTCTTTTGCCAGCGCTTTTTTATCCAATTTTTCTTCGACTCTTCCCCAGACTCTGTCCATCGACGGAAATTCTTTTTCGGGAGCTTTTTGCGAAGCGTCTTGAAATTGTTTGTATAATTTATCTTGATTGTCCATGACTATTTTGCTTTTTGATAATAAAGATTGTTGACTAATTCTTTCAATTTCGTTCTGGAAACATTCAATTGTGATTTCGATGTTCCTTCAGAAATTCCCAGCATTGCGGCGATTTCTTTGTGCGAAAAGCCTTCAATGGCAAAAAGATTGAAAACCGTTTTACATCCTTCAGGAATGTGATTTAGCAGTTGCAGCAAATCTTGGGCTTCTAGAAAAGTGTCTTCGGCGGTTTCTAATTTTGGCTCGGCTTTCATGTCGTCGATGTAAATATTAAAATTCACATTTTTTTTCAGTGCCAAAAGGCATTGGTTGACAGCAATTTTTCTTGCCCAAGCTTCAAAAGCGTAAAATTCTTTTAATTGATCAAGTTTTGTAAAAATAGTGTAGAACGCATCGGCCAATGCTTCCTCAATTTCTTCCTCCTTTTTTAAGTACCGCTTGCAAGTCTGGTAAAGCTTTGGAGCCATAAGCTCATACAGCTTCCGCTGCGAGTCCCGCTGCATTTTTCTACATTCTATTATAAGTTTTTCGTCTATCACAATTGAAGTCTTTTTTATATAGAGTGTTTTTTTTAGAGAAAGGTTGGGAGGGAAGTGGATTTTTTTTAGGCAATAAGCAAAGGAGAAAAGGCAAAAGAGAAAAGGCAATAGGCAAAAGGCGATGCGAAATAAAACTCCTTGGTTTTCGGGAATAAGTTTATCTTAAACTCAAATTAATGGCTATCAAATTAAGTTAGTCTTAAACTAATAAGATCAGTTTGCTTATAAATTAAAAGTGTTCCTAAATGAATATTGAAAACTTTTTTAATTTTGCCTATTGCCTATTGCCTATTGCCTATTGCCTATTGCCTATTGCCTATTGCCTTTTCTCCTTTGCCTATTGCCTATTTCGCTATAGTTAATTTATAAATATTTGATTCTAAAGTTTCAGTATCGTTGTCTTCGCAAAGCATAAATTCTATTGATTTTTCTTCTTCCAATAAAACTGACAATCCTTCAAATTTGTGCTTGTCGCTGATTTTCTGCGTAAAGTCGATCTTCATTTTTTCAACGTCTAATCTTCCGATAAACGTTCCATAAACAACTCCGTCTTCATAAGTTGAGGCTGTGTTTTCAACAGTTGCCAAGAAATAAATCTTGTCTCTGACTAAAACCGCATCCGTGAAAGAACTAGGAATTCCTTTAATAGACGGAAGTTTATACGAATTATACAAAACTGAAAAATCGTCTTTCAAGTTATTTCCGGAAACGGTAAAAACACCATTTTTTCTAGATTCGCCATTGCCTCGGTTGAAGAAAAACCATTTTTCTCCGTTGTAAATAGAACCTTCAATGTTGAATTCGTCAGGTTTTACATTTCCAAAACTTTGCATTACGGCATAAAGATCGGTGAGGTCAGTTTCGGCAATTTTCTCTTTTTTTCCGGTGTTGAAATGCACCATTTTATTGCGGTTTTCGGTGGAACCCGAGCCAAAAATATAGCAGTCTTCGCCATGAACGGCAATCGATTCAAAGTCGGGCTTGATTTTCTTTGGAATGTTTTTTACCACCGCATCAGCATTGGCCTGCAATAGAGGATACGTTTCTAAAGTGCTGCTTTCAATATTGTATTCATATAAAATACTGCTGTTGTCAGAAATCAGTAATAAAGAATTGTCTTTGTAGATAAGGCCAGACGCAGAACCGATTCCGATAATCTGAAATAATAATTCGAGTTTGAATTTATGCATAATGTGCGATTTAAAGGTAAGCAACTTAAAAATTGCTGCTTAAAAATAGAGTAAAATTACTGATAAATATATACATTTATGTAAAGCAAAAAATATGAAAAAGATAAATACATTAGATTTCAAAGTAGTTAAAGCCAAAAAACTTTCTGAGATTCCGACAAAATTGGAGACCAAAGCTTCAGAAGACGACATAAAATGCGAGCTTAAAAAGACCAGAAAAGAACTTGGAGAACTGCAAGACACGATGTATGCCCACAATAAATACAGCGTTTTGATCTGCCTTCAAGGAATGGATACTTCTGGAAAAGACAGTTTGATTCGCGAAGTTTTCAAGCAATTTAATCCGAGAGGAGTGATGGTATATAGTTTTAAGACGCCAAATTCTAATGAACTGGAGCACGATTTTTTGTGGAGGCATTATATCGCTTTGCCCGAAAAAGGAAAATTTGCGATTTTTAATAGAACGCAATATGAAAATGTTTTGGTCACCAGAGTGCATCCTGAATATATCTTGAATGAAAATTTACCAGGAATTGAAACTGTGGAAGATATTCCGAAGAATTTCTGGAAAAAAAGAATGGAGCAGATTATGAATTTTGAAAACCATCTTGCAGAAAACGGAACAATCGTCTTGAAATTTTTCCTTCATTTAAGCAAGGAAGAACAGCGCCAAAGGCTTTTGAGAAGATTAGAAACGGCAAAGCACAACTGGAAATTTTCCCCTGGAGATTTAAAAGAAAGAGGTTTTTGGGACGATTATCAGAAATATTATGAAGAAGCGATCAATGCGACTTCTACAGAAAAAGCGCCTTGGTATGTGGTTCCGGCAGATGATAAAAAAATGGCAAGATATATTGTGGCAAAGACAATTTTAGACGTTTTATCAGAACATACCGATATAAAGGAACCAGAATTAGAAGACAAAGTGAAAGAACATATTGCCGCTTACAAAGAAATTTTAGAAAAAGAGGAATAAAAAAAAGCCCTGAATTTCAGGGCTTTTTGCTGTTTAATAATTATTACAGTTGGAATCCGTAAGCTAAACGAAGCGCGATTTGTCCAACTCCTTCACCGTTTGTACCTTTAAAGGTCGGCAAGTCATTATAATATTCATAACGAACGCTGGCATCAAAATATTTGTTTGCATATCCAATTCCTGGTGAAAGAATCAGCGTAGTGTCGTTATAATCATTAGTCACTGCAAAACCGGCACCGACTTCACCTAATACATAAAATTGATCTTCCCAGATAAACGCTTTGAAACCTGCTTTTACAGGAATAAATCCAATATCTTTAAATCCGTCTTCCCCAACAAAAAGGTTCGTGAAACCTGTTGTCAATGTAACTGAAGTTCTTTTTGAAAGATCATATTGAAGTCTTGCGTCAATTCCTAAAGAATAATCATAAGCGTCTTCAAAGACATAACCTGCATTTACTCCAAATCCCAAACGGAAACCTTGGTCATAATTTTGCGTGTCTCCAATAATCGACTGTTCTTGCGCACTCGCGTTCGATGTCATCAATAGGCCAAAACCTAAAGCGAACATAGCTGAAATTCTTTTTAAACTTTTCATAGTTGGTGGGTTTTTAATTTTTATTGGTATAAAATTACCAATAATGAAACCATTTTTCCAAATGTTAAATTTTAAAGTATTGTTAAAAGATTGACAATGACTTAAGTGTTTGGACCCAAGAGTGTTGCGTATTTTAATGATTTTAACCTAAAATATTTAATTATGCTTAATAAATGTGTAAATCCTCTACAGCTTATTATCTTTGCCGCATAATTTCTACAACATCGTGAATATAAAGCAATATACCAGAGAATTCTCTTATAATTTAAAACTAGCGTATCCAATTATTTTGGGAATGCTGGGCCATACCTTAATAGGAATCGTCGATAATATTATGGTCGGCAAGCTGGGCGCGGCAGAATTGGCGGCGGTTTCGCTTGGAAACAGTTTTATATTCATAGCCATTTCGCTCGGAATTGGATTTTCAACGGCAATAACGCCAATTGTTGCCCAAGCCGACGCGTCAAAAAATACCGACGATATTCGTGCCGCTTTCCACCACGGATTATTTTTGTGCACGATTTTAGGCATTTCGCTTTTTGGGGTAATTGTTCTAGCAAAACCAATCATGAATTACATGGGACAGCCTGAAGAAGTAATCGTTTTGGCAAGGCCTTATATTGACTGGGTTGCTTTTTCATTAATTCCAATGGTCGTTTACCAAGGCTACAAGCAATTTGCAGACGGACTTTCCATGACAAAATATTCAATGTATGCGATTATCATGGCAAATGTCGTGCACGTAATCCTAAACTATCTATTAATTTACGGCATCTGGATTTTTCCAAAAATGGGAATCATCGGGGCCGCTTTGGGAACTGTGATTTCAAGATTCATGATGCTTATTTTCATGCACGTCATTTTATCGAAGAACAGCAAATTAAAAGCTTATTTTCAAAATTTCAGCTTTCAGCAAATCAAGAAATCCATGCTGAACAAGATTATAAACCTCGGACTTCCTTCGGCAATGCAGATGTTCTTTGAAGTCGCTTTATTCACCGCAGCGATTTGGCTTTCAGGATCTTTGGGCAAGACAAGCCAGGCGGCAAACCAGATTGCGCTGAGTTTGGCTTCGGCCACATTTATGTTTGCCATGGGTTTGAGCGTTGCGGCGATGATTCGCGTGAGCAACCAGAAAGGATTGTCAGATTTTAAGAAATTAGTTGTTGTGGCACGATCTATTTTCTTGCTTGCAATAATTTTAGAAACTGTTTTTGCAATTTTCTTTATCGCTTTTCACCAATTTCTACCACATTTCTTCTTAAATATGGAAAATACGATGCTTGCTTTAGACAACGAAGAAGTTATTGCCATTGCGGCGAAATTGCTTTTGGTTGCTGCCGTTTTCCAAATTTCTGACGGAATTCAAGTAGTGGTTTTAGGCGCTTTGCGAGGTTTGCAAGATGTGAAAATTCCGATGTATATTACTTTTGCGGCATATTGGGTTGTCGGTTTTCCAATTTCATATTATTTAGGAAAATTTACAGAACTAAAAGCCACGGGAATTTGGATCGGACTTTTAGCTGGCTTGACAGTTGCCGCAGTATTTTTGTATATTCGCTTCAATTATTTGACCAAAAAATTAATACTAAGTTCAGAAAATCAAAAGGAGATTGCCAACAGCAACTCATAATTTATAACTCATAATTCATAACTAAAATGGAATTACCAAAATTTTTATTAGGAGACAACACTGATTTTCCAGAAGATATCTTCATCATCCACATGGATTATCCTCGATTTATCATCAATTTAAAAGATGATGAGGTAGAATTTTTAGAAGAAGCTGAAGATCTTGACGAAGGCGAATTAAACGAAGTGATGGAAGGATTAATCGTCGAAGCAAACGATTTCTATGACCGTGAAGTAGGAAGATACGAAGAATAATTTCACTTTTCTTGCCTGAAAAAAGCACGACAATTTTTTAAAAACCTGATTTGTAATTTGTCAGGTTTTTTTTATGGATGAAATCGATATGAAAAGCTGTAAAAATAATCAGCGTCAGCCTGCTATAATAACTTATAAATAATTATTTTTGCACGCGTATTAAACTACGATTCCAAAAAATTAAAAGATCATGGTAAAAGATTTATTCGAAAGAATACAAAATAATAAAGGACCTTTAGGAAAATGGGCTTCTCAAGCTGAAGGTTATTATGTTTTTCCAAAATTGGACGGACCGCTTTCAAACAGAATGATGTTTCACGGAAATGAGGTAATTAACTGGAGTATAAACGATTATCTAGGTCTTGCGAACCATCCTGAAGTACGTCAAGTGGATGCTGAAGCGGCTGCAGAATTTGGTGCGGCACATCCAATGGGAGCCAGAATGATGTCTGGACACACCACGCTTCACGAGCAATTGCAAGATGAATTGGCGGCTTTTGTTCACAAAGAAGCAGCTTATTTATTAAACTTCGGATATCAAGGAATGGTTTCTACAATCGATGCTTTGGTGACCAAAAATGACATCATCGTTTATGACGTAGATTCTCACGCTTGTATTATTGACGGTGTTCGCCTTCACATGGGAAAACGTTTTACATACAAACACAACGATATTGAAAGCATCGAAAAAAACCTTGGACGTGCTACAAAAATGGCTGAAGAAACTGGCGGTGGGATTTTATTAATCACTGAAGGTGTTTTCGGAATGCGCGGTCAGCAAGGGAAATTGAAAGAAATTGTTGCTTTAAAAGAGAAATACAACTTCCGTCTTTTGGTGGATGATGCGCACGGTTTTGGTACGCTTGGTAAAACAGGAGCCGGAGCAGGTGAGGAACAAGGCGTTCAAGATCAAATTGACGTTTATTTCTCAACTTTCGCAAAATCTATGGCAAGTATCGGAGCATTTATTGCCGCTGATAAAGACATTATTGATTTCTTAAAATATAATTTGCGTTCTCAGATGTTTGCAAAAGCATTGCCTTCTTTATTGGTAAAAGGTGCTTTAAAACGTTTGGATTTATTGCGTTCTAATCCAGGTTTGAAAGACAAACTTTGGGAAAATGTTGACGCGTTGCAAAACGGATTGAAATCAAGAGGTTTCAACATTGGCGACACAAATACTTGCGTGACTCCGGTTTATTTGGAAGGAAGCGTTCCTGTGGCGATGATGTTAGTAAACGACCTGAGAGAGAACTACAAAATTTTCTTGTCTATCGTAATTTATCCGGTGATTCCAAAAGGAATTATCTTATTGCGAATGATTCCAACGGCGACACATACGATGGATGATATCGAGCAGACTTTGGCGGCTTTTGAAGCAATCAGAGAAAAATTAGAAAACGGAACTTACGCTAAATTAGCAGAAATCCACACTGTGGACGTGAGCGACGAGCGTTAAGATTTATTGAAAATATATTAAAAAGCCATTCTTTTGAGTGGCTTTTTTTATGGATATAATTTGACTTAGTGCCTCTGCGCCTTAAAATCGTAGCAACTTTTTCTTACCTTTATAATAGAACAAAAAAATCAAATTATGAAAAAGAAGATTTTAATTTTAGGAATAGCGTTCGCAACTTTTGCTTCTTGCAAGATAGAAGAAAAGCAGGTTGTGACAGAAAAAGAAATGGAACAGCCCGAAGTTTCGGTGTCTTCAAAAGATTGCTATTTGTATGTGAAAGCAAAAGATACTGTGAAATTAACCTTGATTTCGGCAAACGGAGGCAATGTTTCAGGAGATTTAGTCTATAATTTATACGAAAAAGACAAAAACTCAGGAACCGTTTCAGGAATGTTCAAAGGCGACACGCTCTACGCAGATTACAGCTTTCAATCAGAAGGAATGAATTCTGTGAGAGAAACTGTTTTCATCAAAAAAGGAAATACGCTTGTCGAAGGCTTTGGCGAAATTACAGAAAAGGATAATAAGCAGGTTTTTAAAGATAAAAAAGCTTTGAAATTTGAAGGAGACCTAGTTTTGAATAAAGTTGATTGTGTGGAATAGTTGCAAAGTAGCTAAGTTCAAAAAACTGGTGATAAAAAAAGTCCCAAAGTAAATTTCACTTTGGGACTTTTTTATAGATAATATATGAAACTTTGCAATTCCGCAACTTCCTCTACAACTCCTTCAAATAAGTGCTTCTTCTTTTGTGAACCACCGGATCAAAATGTTTCCAAAGATTCTGGATGTTGATATTGTCAGCTAATTCAGGCGTTCTATAGCACATTTCAATTCCTTTTTCAGTGAATGTCTTGTAATATTCGTTGAAAATAATCGCTGTCACGCCTTTGCTTTGGTAATCAGGATGCACTCCGATTAAATAAAACAGCATTTCTTTGCTGTGGTTTTTTGCCTTCAATAATTTTAAAAATCCAAAAGGAAAAAGCTTGCCTTTTATTTCTTGCAATGCTGTTGAAAATGACGGCATCACGATACTGAAAGCAACAATATTATGGTCTTTATCCTCCACAAATTTTATGTATTCTGGATTGATAAAACTAATGTATTTTTTCTTGAAATATTCTTTCTGGATGTCTGTGATTGCTACAAATGAAGACAAATTCGCATAACTTTCATTGAACAAATCAAACATTTTGTCAACGTGAGGCATTACCTCTTTTGTCGTTTTAAAATTCAGCGGTTGCAGCTGATATCTTTTGAGGACAATATCATTTACTTTCAAGAAAAATTCAGGTTTTACATTTTCAAAAGGAAATTTGCTTTCCACATATTCCTTTTCCACTTTAAAGCCTAATTTTTCAAAATGCTCTTTATAATAAGAAAAATTATACCAAGTAACCATTGTTCCCAATTCGTCAAAACCTTCTGTCAGCACGCCGACTTTGTCAAGATTTGAAAATCCCATAGGACCTTCAGCGTGTTCTAAATCGTTTTTCTTTCCTAATTCATAAACTTTTTCTAGCAAAGCTTTCGTCACTTCAATGTCGTCAATTGTGTCAAACCAGCCAAAACGCACTTTCTTTTTTCCTTGCTTGTTGACTTCGTCCCAATTTATGATTGCAGCAATTCGTCCAACAATTTTATCATTTCTGTAAGCCAGATAAAAATAAGCTTCGGCATTTGTAAAAGCCGGATTTTTAGTCTTGTCAAATGTTTCTAATTCCTCAGAAATAATTGGCGGGACCCAGTATTTATTGTCTTTATATAATGAAAAAGGAAATTTTACGTAGTCCTTTAACAGCGCTTTTGTGTTGGCTTCTTTAATTGTTATCATGGTTATTCTGTTGGTTCGCCTCCGACTTCGTCAAGTCTTTTCTTATTTTCTTTTTCTTTTTTGTCTTTCTTTTTGTCCTTTTTAGAATCTTCTTCTTTCTTCGGAACTCGGTTTAAGATGTCATTATAATTGGCATCAAAACGCCATGAAATTCCTACGCCGCCATAAAAAATCGAAGGCGTGTCTTTTAAGTTCTTACTGATTGAAGCATCAATTTGGATATTTTCTTGGATCAGATAAGCTGCGCCACCACGACCCACAACATCAGAATAATAATCACCGTCATAACCTTGAAATTCGATAAAAGCAGACCATTTTTCGCTTAAACCGCGTGTCAATGTTGCAATAACGGCATAACTTGAATAATCAGTTCCTAATTTATCTGCAATAATATTCGTCACAAAAACTGATTTCCCAAATTGATTCTGCGTAATAACCATTAATTTTGGGCTGATCGAAGCTTCATCCGGATAATTATAAATGTCAGAGCCTTTGATATTTGCTCCGGCATAAACGCTCAGGGCAGGAATAAACTGTCTCCATTTAAAACGGTGGTTGGCTTTCCAGCTATAGATATTTACTTTTTCTTCATAATTTTTATACGGATCATAAATCAGGTATTTTGCTCCAAGAGTCACTCTTTTCAAGCCATTTCTGTTTTCAACACCAAGTGGCGTCGTGTAGCGATCACCTTGATATTGAATATTTCCAATAAATTCCAATTGCTCTAAAAATGCACCATATCGAAGCGCCAATTCCAGGCCAAGACCTTTGGTTTCATTATTGGTAAGATTGTGGTCTTCGAGAATTCCATACATTCCGGCTTCTGCCTGGAACACAGTTTTTCCTACAGAAAACCCAGACATCGATTCTCCAGGTCGGTTTGAATTGATGACATCTGTGAATTGGGCGTAGGTTGAAACTGAGGAAATTGCAAAAACGGTCAGAAGAATCGACTTTAATTTAAGCATTTTAGTTGAGGTTTTGATTAGGAATTTGATATAATAACCCAAATGTACTATAATTTATTATTTATTTAAGAATCATATTTTATTTTTCAGATTTCAATTTGTTATTTTTACACTTTAAAATTTCTATTATGCAATATGCCGACCTTGGTGGTGTTTTAAGAACGATTCTCACGATCGTTTGTATTTACTATTTGCTAAAGTTCATTGGTAAGTTACTTTTTCCAATCATGGTAAAATCAGTTGTTGAAAAAGCACAAGAAAATTTTCAGCAACAGCAGAATTACCAAAGAACTCAAAATAGCCAGGCAGATTTTGTAAACACAAATTCTAAGTCTGACAAGCCTCGCGAGAAGAAAAAAGTAGGTGAGTACATCGATTACGAAGAAATAGACTAAACTTTTCTTTGAATATATTTGCGGTAAATGCGTATCTTCACGCCTTTATTTATTTGTTTTCAACTTACATCTTATGAAAATAATCAGCAAGTATTATCCTCATTTATTGGCCATTCTAGGCTTTGTTTTGGTTTCCCTAATTTATTTTTATCCTGTCATGCAAGGCAAGCAGCTTTATCAGTCTGACATTGCGCAATATACAGGAATGGCAAAAGAGCAAAATGACTTCAGAGCCCAAGAAAAACAAGAGCCATTTTGGACAAATTCTGCCTTTGGAGGAATGCCGACGTATCAGCTGGGAGCAAATTATCCAAACGATGCCATTGGCGGATTAGATGATGTCTTGCGATTTTTGCCAAGACCTGCAGATTATTTATTTCTATATTTTCTAGGATTTTATGGATTGCTTTTGGTTTTAAAAGTGGATCCGCTGAAAGCCTTTTTCGGAGCGCTCGCTTTCGGATTTTCTACTTATCTTATTATCATTCTTGGCGTAGGCCACAATGCAAAAGCGCATGCCATCGCTTATATGCCGATGGTAGTTGCCGGAGTTATTTTGGTTTTTAGGCGTAAATATGTTCTGGGCGGTTTGGTCACGATGTTTGCCGGCGCTTTAGAAATTAATGCAAACCACTTTCAAATGACTTATTATTTGCTGTTTCTGCTTTTGGCAATCGGCATTTATTTCCTGGTTAAATATATTAAGGAGAAAGATTTAAAAGGATTTTTAACCGCAATCGGAGTTTTCATCACAGCAGGAATCCTTGCTATTGGTGCCAATGCAACCAGTTTGATGGCAACGGCAGAATACGCAGATTTCAGCATGCGTGGCAAAAGCGAGCTGACTTACAACCCGGATGGTTCAAAAAACGAGACTACTTCTGCAATGTCTTATGATTATATTACCGAATACAGTTACGGAATTGCTGAAAGTTTAGACTTGATTGCGCCACGATTATTCGGCGGTTCTAATTCTGAAAAACTTGGTACAGATTCACATGTTTATGAATTTATTTCTGAAAAAGGTGCCAGTCCAGAAGAGGCGGCTTATTTTACAGAATCTTACGGAAGAACCTATTGGGGCGACCAGCCGATTGTTGCCGCGCCGGCTTACATTGGTGCTGTAGTTTTTTTCTTGTGCATTTTGGCTTTATTCCATGATAAAAGAAAAATTAAATATGCCTTTTTAGGCGGTGCTTTACTTTCGTTGCTACTTTCTTGGGGGAAAAACTTCCCGCTTTTAACGGATTTCTTTATTGATTTTGTTCCAATGTATGACAAATTCAGAGCGGTTTCATCCATTCAAGTAGTTTTGGAATTGTGTATTCCCGTGCTTGCGATTATGGGTTTGCAAAGTTTCTTCAAATCAGAAAAAGACGAACAGTGGAAATCGTTAAAATGGACAGCAGGCATAACTTTAGGATTGATCATAATTTTGTTTTTAGGCAAAGGAATGTTTGATTTCACAGGAAGCGCTGACTTGCAAATGGAAAAAGCGTTCAATGAAATGCAAGGCGGTTTATTTGGAACAGATTTTATCCAAGCCTTGAAATTAGACAGAAAAAATCTCTATTCAGCCGATTTATTGCGTTCAGGATTTTTGATTTTAATCACCGCAGGATTTTTATGGCTTTACATTAAAAATAAACTATCACATACAATTACGGTTGTTTTAATTGGCGTTTTTATGGTCGGGGATTTGTTCTTCGTAGATAAAAAATATGTTGACAGCACCGGATTTATTAGTGCAAGAGAAGTCAGAGAACCCTTTCAGCCAACACAATCGGATCAGCAAATTCTTCGCGATACCACACATTATCGTGTCTATGAAATTGAAGGAAGATTGCAGGCAAGAACTTCTTATTTCCACAAATCGCTGTCAGGTTACAGCGCCGTTCGTCCAAGGAGAATCGAGCAGTTGTTTGATTACCAGATTGCAAAGAATAACTTGAATGTGCTGAACATGCTGAACACAAAATATGTAATTCAAGTTGATGAAAAAGGGCAGGAATATCCCATTGTAAATCCGGATGCGAATGGAAATGCTTGGTTTGTGAAAAGTGTAAAATTCGTAGATTCTCCAGACGCTGAAATGAAAGCTTTGGATAAATTAGACACTAAAAATGAAGTGGTTGTAAACAATAAAGAGTTTAAAGTGGCAATTGCAAATTCGTATGTAAAAGACAGCACAGCTTCAATCGTAGCAACAGTTTATAAGCCAAATTACATAAAATATATTTCAAATAATTCGAATAAAGGCTTAGCCGTTTTCTCTGAAATTTACTATCCGAAAGGCTGGAATGTGACAATTGATGGAAAAATCGCCGAACATTTTAGAGCTGATTATACGCTGCGAGCTTTGGAAATTCCTGCAGGAAAACACACGATTGAATTCAAATTTGAGCCTCAGGTTGTCAAAACCGGCAGCACGATTACTTTGATTAGCTCGATTGTTATGTTGCTTCTTTTGCTTGGCGGAATTTATTTTGAAAACAGAAAGAAATTGAATCAAAAAATTGAATTATAGGTTCAAAAATAATTCAAATGAAGACAGCTACATTAAATCACGACACACCAGAAAAACTGGAAGCTAAACGAATTGCTGAAATCCAATCGCTGACTTATACGCAACGCTTGGAGCGTTTGATGGCAATAATCGAGATTTCATATAAGTTGAAAAATGCTCCTAAAATTAATCCTTTAGATATCAAGTAAATTCTAATTTTAAGTATTTTGGAGAGTAAAAAAGTACTAATAATCACTTATTATTGGCCCCCAGCAGGAGGCCCAGGCGTACAGCGCTGGCTGAAATTCGTGAAATATTTGCCTGATTTTGATATCCAACCAATTGTCTATATTCCTGAAAATCCCACATATCCTATTATTGATGAAGGATTGGTTTCTGAAGTTTCTGACAAAGCGATTATCTTGAAAAAGAAAATTTTTGAACCGTATGGTTTTGCGTCTATTTTTTCAAAGAATAAAACCAAGAAAATCAGTTCTGGAATTGTTCCAAATCAAAAGAAGCAGTCTTTTATGGAGAAACTTTTTCTTTGGATCAGAGGCAATCTTTTTATTCCGGATGCGCGTGTTTTTTGGGTGAAACCTTCGGTGAAATATCTAGAAAAATACATTCAAGAAAATCAGATTGACACGATCATAACTTCCGGCCCGCCACATAGCTTGCACTTGATTGGGTTAGGTTTAAAAGAGAAATTGAACGTAAAATGGTTCGCCGATTTCCGTGATCCTTGGACGACAATCGGCTATCATAACAAATTGAGATTGTCTGATTCAGCTTCTAAAAAACATAAAGATTTAGAATCAAAAGTTTTAAATACCGCCGATGTGATTTTGGTGACTAGCAATACTACGAAGAAAGAATTTGAAGCGTTGACTGCAAAGCCAATTGAAGTGATTACGAACGGTTTTGACGTTGAAAAAATTGAAAAACAAAAGCTTGACGAAAAGTTTTCTTTGGCACATATCGGTTCTTTTTTATCCGAGAGAAATCCAAGAATTTTGTGGAAATGCTTGAAAGAATTAGCAAAAGAAAATCCTGATTTCAAAAAAGATTTTGAGTTAAAATTAATAGGAGCTGTAAGCCAAGAGGTTTTGGATGCCATTTCGGAATTCAAACTAGATAAATTTGTCAATAATTTGGGCTACGTTTCGCATAAAACTGCCGTTGAACACCAAAGAAAATCGCAAGTTTTGCTTTTGATAGAAATTGATTCGTCAGCAACAAAAAGCATTATTCCGGGAAAACTATTTGAATATATGGTTTCTGAACGACCGATTATTGCAATCGGTCCTGAATGTTCTGATTTTGCCGAAATTATCAAAAATACAAACACCGGAATTTTTGTCAAATACGATGAAATCGAAAAGTTAAAAGATTCTATTTTAAAGTATTACGAAGAATTTAAAAAAGGAACTCTGAAAGCAAATGCAGTCGGATTGCAACAATACAGTAGAAAAAGTTTGACGGAAAAGCTTTCGAAAGTGCTGAAATCTAAAATCTAAATGGGAATCGTATTAAATCAGTCTGCCAAAAACATTGCCGTGACCTATTTTGGTTTCGGGATTGGCGCTATTAATGCGATGTTTTTATACACCAGTTTTCTAGGGAAAACGCACCTCGGAATCGTAACTTTTTTACTTTCCGCAGCGAATATCATGATGCCATTAATGGCTTTCGGAGTCCAAAGTACGCTAATTCGATTTTACAACAGATACAAAGACGAAACCGAACGTGAGCGTTTTTTAAGTTTTATGCTTTTGATGCCGTTATTGCTGATAATTCCGATTTGCATCATCACTTTTTTTGGCTATGACCTCATTGCTTCCATAATTATTGGCGACAATCCGACCGTTGAACCATTTCTCTGGCTCATCCCGATTATTGGGATTTTCATGGGTTATTTCGAAGTTTTTTACGCTTGGGTAAAAGTGCACATGAAATCTGTTTTCGGAAATTTTATCAGTGAAGTCTTAGTTCGCGCCTTGATTTCAATGATGCTTTTTGCCGTACATTTTGATTGGATAACCAAAGAATTTTTCATTTACAGCCTGACGGCAATTTATGGATTGCAAACGTTGGCTATGTTTATTTATGCAATAAAAGTGCATCGTCCGGTAATTCAATTTAAAATTCCGGAGAAAGTTCAAGAGATTTTCGGCTATTCGTTTTTCATAATCTTATCAGGAAGCGTGGCCGTTTTGCTATTGGATTTTGACAAAGTAATGATTCCGGCGTACTTGAAAATTGGTGAAAATGCGGTGTATTCCGTGGCTATTTTTATTGCGACGGTAATTGCGGTTCCAAGCCGTGCCATGCTTCAAATTATCTATCCGATTACGGCAAAATTGATGAGCGAAGACAAAATGGAAGAGTTGAATGAGCTGTATAAAAAAAGCGCCATCAATCTGCAGGTTTTTGGAGGCTTGGTCATGCTCGGAATTTTCCTTAACATAAAACAGCTCTATTTAATTATTCCTGGAAATTATTCTGGAGGAATTTTGACCGTTTTCATGATCGGGCTTGGGAAGTTTTACGATGCGATTTTAGGAAACAATAATGCGATTATTTTAAACACAAAATACTACCGGATGGTGTTGCTTTTCGGATTGATTTTGGTGCTGATGATGGTAGTTTTAGTAATGATTTTTGTCCCGATGTATGGAATTACGGGCGCGGCGCTGGCGACTTTGATTTCGATGTTTATTTACAACACGATCAAGCTTTTGTTTGTAGTAAAAAAGATGAATTTGTATCCGTTTACGATAAATACGCTGAAATCTTTTGGAGTTTTGATTAGCGTTTTCTGCCTGTTTTATTTCTGGGATTTTCCTTTTAATCCTTTTATAAGCATCCTTTTAAAATCAATTCTGATTACGATTGTTTACGTTTATCTGAATTACATTTTCAAAATTTCTTCGGATATTAATTTCGTCCTGAAAAATCTGATTTCTAAGATTTTCGGACATGCAAAAAAATAATAAATCCCGCAAACCTCACAGTCACGGGATTTATAACAAACCTAACCAACCAATTTTAATAATCAACCAAATTATTAAACTTTTTGTGAATTAGAGTAACCAGCTCTAATGTTAGATGTTATTCAAGTTTCGTGCCAAATTTTTAAATGTCACATTCTGAAACTTATAAAATATTGTTAAACAATGCTATAGCTTTTCTTTCAAATATTTTCCGGTAACGGAAGCTTTATTCTTTACAATATCTTCCGGAGTTCCCGAAGCTATTAATTGTCCGCCATTTTCACCACCTTCGGGACCAATATCGATGATATAATCAGCACATTTTATCAAATCTAAATTATGCTCAATCACGATAATCGAATGTCCTTTGTCTAAAAGTGCATCAAACGAAGCCAATAACTTTTTGATATCGTGAAAATGCAATCCAGTCGTTGGTTCATCAAAAACAAATAATGCCTTGTCCTTCGTAGCTCCTTTGACCAAAAATGATGCCAGTTTGATACGCTGTGCTTCTCCGCCAGAAAGCGTTGAAGACGACTGTCCTAATTGAACATAGCCCAAACCAACGTCCTGCAAAGGCTGTAGTTTCTGAGTGATTTTTGTCTGTCCGTTTTCTTTGAAAAAAGCAACGGCATCGTCGATGGTCATCGTTAAAATGTCATCAATATTTTTTTCTTCGTAAGTAACTTCCAGAATTTCTTTCTTGAAACGTTTTCCGTTGCAAGTATCGCAAAGCAATTGAACATCGGCCATAAAAACCATTTCCACATTGATCGAACCTTCGCCTTTGCAGGTTTCGCAACGGCCTCCGTCAACATTGAAAGAGAAATGTTTCGGCTGATAATTTCTAATTTGAGATAATTTCTGCTTTGAAAATAAATCACGAATATCGTCGTAGGCCTTGATATACGTCACCGGATTGGATCGAGAACTTCTTCCAATCGGATTTTGGTCCACATATTCAATATGTTTGATTGCCTGATAACTTCCGGTCATCTCCGTAAATTGTCCGGCTTTTTCTCCAACGCCTTCCAACACTTTTTGCATCGCTGGAAAAAGAATTTTTTTGACCAAAGTACTTTTTCCGCTACCAGAAACTCCAGTGATTACAGTCAAAACTTCCAAAGGAAAACGAACATCGATATTCTGAAGATTGTTTTCGCGAGCACCTTTTATATCAATGAAATTCTTATATTTTCTGCGAATTCTCGGCGTCTTGATTTCTTCTTGGCCATTCAAATATTTTGCTGTCAAAGAATCAGCTTTCAAGATTTCTTCATACGTTCCTTGAGCGACTAATTCACCTCCAAAAGTTCCAGCTTCGGGACCAATATCAATAATCATATCGGCGGCTTTCATAATGTCTTCGTCGTGTTCAACCACGATTACGGTATTTCCTAAATCTCTTAGCGAAAGCAAAACTTTAATCAATCTTTCGGTGTCTTTTGGATGCAAACCGATACTTGGCTCGTCCAAAATATACATCGAGCCAACCAAACTGCTTCCCAAAGAAGTCGCCAAATTAATTCGTTGTGATTCTCCTCCAGAAAGCGTGGCTGAATTTCTGTTTAAAGTAAGATAATCCAAGCCAACTTCGGTCAGGAACGCCAAACGGTTGTTGATTTCCAAAAGCAAACGTTTGGCCACTTTAATATCGTATTCAGAAAGTTCTAAATTTATGAAAAAAGTAACCAAATGTTTGATTGGCAAATCGACCAAATCAGAAATTGTCTTGTTGTTTATTTTGATATAATTCGCTTCATCACGAAGACGTTTTCCACGACAATCAGGGCATTTTGTTTTGCCTCTATAACGCGAAAGCATCACGCGATTCTGGATTTTATAGTTTTTGACTTCCAATTCTCTGAAGAAATCGTTCAATCCAACAAAATCTTTATTTCCTTTCCAAACCAACGCTTTTTGTTCGTCAGTCAACTGATAATAAGGCTTGTGAATCGGGAAATCAAATTTGTGTCCTTTTTTTACCAATTCATCTCGGTAAAAGCTCATGCTTTCGCCTCGCCACGGATAAATTGCATTTTCAAAAATTGACAAAGCTGTATTTGGGATTACCAATTCTTCATCAATCCCGATGATATTTCCATAACCCTGACACGTCGGGCAGGCTCCATACGGATTATTAAAACTGAATAAATGAACATTTGGCTCAAAGAATTGAATTCCGTCCAACTCAAAATTATTGCTGTATGTTTTTCTGTTATCAGTGCTTAATTCTTGCAAATAACAAATCCCTTTTCCTTCATAAAATGCAGTCTGAACGGCATCTGCCAAACGATTATAAAATTCTTCTTCGTCTTTTACAACAATCCTGTCGATAATCAAAAGGATGTCTTTATTGTCTAAAGAATGGCTTTCGATTTCATCCAGACGAACCATTTCGTTATTGACCAAAATCCTTGCAAAACCTTGTTGCAACAACGCTTTCAGTTTATCTTCTAAAGCGCGTCCTTCCTCTAAATGAATAGGAGCTAGGAGCAACCACTTGCTTTCAGGTTCAAAGTTTTTGACGTCGTTCATTACGTCAGAAACCGTATCTTTTTTGACTTCCTGGCCTGAAATCGGAGAAAAAGTCTTCCCGATTCTTGCAAAAAGCAATTTTAAATAGTCATAAATTTCGGTAGAAGTTCCCACAGTGGAGCGCGCATTTGTGGTGTTTACTTTCTGCTCAATGGCTATTGCAGGCGCAATTCCTTTGATATAATCCACTTTTGGCTTGTCTAATCTACCTAGAAACTGCCTTGCGTAAGAAGACAAGCTTTCCACATATCGTCGCTGTCCTTCGGCGTATAAAGTGTCAAATGCCAAACTCGATTTTCCTGAGCCAGAAAGTCCTGTAATCACGACTAATTTATTGCGAGGAATGACGACGTCTAAATTCTTAAGATTGTGAATTTGAGCACCTTTTATAATAATATTCGACTTTGGTTCGATTTTTGTAATATCAGTAATCATAGCGTTTTTTGAATAGCACAAAGGTAATAAATTAGTAGCGAAGTGCCATCGGGCTAATTTCTAAATTATCTTTTTTAATCTGTGTTAATGTACTGATAAATCTAGGAAAACCTTAAGATTTTAGTCTAGAATCATGTTGCAAAACAATTTTTATTG